>Ga0208396_100005_pt1 | contig 272652 bp, 249 predicted proteins | sample LakWasMet64_LOW9_2_FD_183896 | JGI IMG/M metagenome (GOLD analysis project Ga0208396, IMG submission 183896) | Freshwater sediment methanotrophic microbial communities from Lake Washington under simulated oxygen tension - Sediment Metagenome... | ecosystem: Environmental > Aquatic > Freshwater... | reverse complement strand
GGGCGTTGTCGGCGTTCTGTTTGACGGTGGAGCCGAGTTCTTCCATGGAGGCGGCGGTTTCTTCCAGGGCGCTGGCCTGGCTTTCGGTGCGGGCGGAGAGGTCGGAGTTGCCTTGGGCGATTTCGCTCGAAGCGGTAGCCACCGATTCGCTGCCTTGGCGTACGCGACTCACCACCTTGGCCAGCGACGCCTGCATCTCCGACAAGGCCTGCAACACTTTGGAAACTTCGTCCTGACCGGTGATCTCGACGCGGCGCGTCAGATCGCCATGGGCCACCGCATTCGACACCTCCACCGCATTGCTGAGCGAGCGCGAAATGCCGCGCACCAAGGCCAGGCCGAGCATCACCGCGAACAGCACACCGGCCACAATGGCCGCAATAGCAATGACACGGATGGTCTTGTAGCGATCCACCGCCGCTTCGTATTCGTGTTTGGCCACATCGAGCTGAAGCTTGATCAGGGCGACAACACCGTTTCGCGCATTCTCATACAGGGTGGGCAACTTCTCCATCGTGATGGATGCTGCCGTTGCAAGATCATCGGCACGCAAAGCGGCGGTGGCCGGCTTCAGACCCTCGCCCACATAACGCCCCCGATCTTCAGCAAACTTCTTGGCCAGTTGCGCCTCCTCCGCCGTCAGTGTGGTCGCCATGTAGGCATCCCACGTCTTGCTGATGGCTGCGATGTTGGCATCCAGTTCAGCCGTGTTGGTCTTCACCGTCTCGGCATTGGGCTGCAGCAATGTCACGGTGATCAAAAGCCGGTTGCGCAACATCATGCGCTGAATTTCGGCCAGTTGCCCGGTCGGGACGGTCCGGTCTTCATAAACGGTCCTCAGAGCGTCATTGCTCTGCCCAATGCCGACCAGGCCGATCGTACCGATCAGCACCAGCAACGCAGACAGGATGCCGACCAGCAGGGTCAGCCGAGTGGAGATTTTGAAATTGTTCATGGCGCGCGTTTCACATTCACCGCGTCACAACAGATGCCGGCGCGGCGAGACTTGACGAAGAAATTGAAAATATCCTTGGGTCAACCCAGCCGGTCATCAGCCGAGTGCCGAGCTGAACATGCCCATTTCAGCATTACTCATCAAGGCATCCATGTTCATGACGATGAGCATGCGTTCGCCCACATTGGCCAGACCGGTGATGAAGCGCGCATCGATGGCTGCCTCGAACTGGGGCGCCGGCTTGATGGCCTGGGCCGACAGCGTGACCACATCGGACACCGAGTCCACCACGGCACCGATGACCGTGCCGCGCACGTTGAGAATGATGACCACGGTGAATTCGTTGTACTCGACCTTCTCCAGGTTGAGCTTCATGCGCAGGTCCACGATCGGCACGATCACACCGCGCAGGTTGACCACCCCCTTGATGTAGCTGGGCGCATTGACCATGCGGGTCGGCTCCTCGTAGGAGCGGATTTCCTGCACACGCAGGATGTCAATGGCGTATTCCTCGTTACCGAGCCGCAAAGTCAAGTACTGCCCGGATGCGGCCACTGACTGCTCGGCACTGGGTTGGCTGTTGGCGTGTGCGGCGTTCGTTGTATTCATGGCGGGCATTCCTTCTAGGCTGGGAGAGGCAAAGTTCTGATGGATGATACACGTCAGCGCCGCGTCAAGGGGAAACGATAAGGCCTGAAATACGCCTGCAATGCAGGCCTCCTCCTTGCCCGAAAAACAAAAACGCCCGCCGGAAAACTCTGGCGGGCGCCTTCATAAGAAGCATGATTCGCCGCTACCCGTCGCGACAAGACGTCAGGCTTTGGCCTTGTTGTAGTTGGCGATGCCGTCCATGATTTCCTTCTTGGCCGACTCCGGGCCTTCCCAGCCCTGCACCTTGACCCACTTGCCAGGCTCAAGATCCTTGTAGTGCTCGAAGAAATGCTCAATGGTCTTCAGACGCATGGGGTTCAGGTCTTCCGGTTTCTGCCATTGGGTATAGAGCGAAAGGATCTTGTCGATCGGCACGGCCAGCACCTTGCCGTCTTCACCGGCCTCGTCCGTCATCTTCAGGATGCCGATCGGTCGGCAGGGCACGACCACGCCAGGAATCAGCGGCACAGGGGTGATCACCAGCACGTCCACCGGGTCGCCGTCACCGGAAAGGGTCTTGGGCACATAACCGTAATTGGTCGGGTAGTGCATGGCCGTGCTCATGAAACGGTCCACAAAAATGGCGCCGGTTTCCTTGTCCACCTCGTACTTGATGGGGTCGGCATTCATCGGAATTTCGATGACCACATTGAAGGCTTCGGGAACATTCTTACCGGGAGTCACGTTATCGAGGGACATGATTGCTCTTTGAGTTAAATCAGAAAAAGGATAAGTATTAACCCTGATTTTACTTGCTCCTCACTGACGCTTCGCCGTCAGCCCACTTTTTTCAAGTTAAAGTCCGCCCGTTGGCCAATCGTCCTGTGTGACCGAAAGTGGTTGAACGCGACGAGGAAGCAACGCATCGGTGGCTCCGCCCCTTGCGTTGCCACCCCTTCGCGATCCAACAACACAGGAGATTGATATGACAGGCAACTCAGCGCTGATTCTGGCGCTCGTCTGCGGGCTGATCGCCGTAGCCTACGGCTTCTGGGCACGCAGCTGGATTCTTTCCCAGGATGCCGGCAATGCGCGGATGCAGGAAATCGCAGCCGCCATCCAGACCGGTGCGGCCGCCTACCTGGCGCGCCAGTACAAGACCATTGGCATCGTCGGCATCGTTCTGGCCATCCTGATCGGGGTCTTCCTCGACGGCCAGACCGCCATCGGCTTCATCATCGGTGCCGTGCTCTCGGGCGCCTGCGGCTTCATCGGCATGAATGTGTCGGTGCGTGCCAACGTGCGCACGGCACAGGCCGCCACCAAGGGCATTGGCCCGGCACTGGACGTCGCCTTCCGCGGCGGAGCCATCACCGGCATGCTGGTGGTGGGCCTGGGCCTGCTGGGCGTGACAGTGTTCTACTGGTTCCTGGTCGGCAACGGCAACCTGAACGCCGGCACCAACCTGGCCAAGCTGCTCAACCCGCTGATCGGTTTTGCCTTCGGTTCTTCGCTGATCTCCATCTTCGCCCGTCTGGGCGGCGGCATCTTCACCAAGGGCGCCGACGTCGGCGCCGACCTGGTGGGCAAGGTCGAAGCCGGCATTCCGGAGGATGACCCGCGCAATCCGGCGGTGATCGCCGACAACGTGGGCGACAACGTGGGCGACTGCGCCGGCATGGCGGCTGACCTGTTCGAAACCTACGCCGTCACGCTGATCGCCACCATGGTGCTGGGTGCCCTGCTGGTGGCCGGTGCCGGCACCAGTGCGGTGGTCTACCCGCTGGCCTTGGGCGCGGTGTCCATCATCGCCTCCATCATCGGCTGCTTTTTCGTGAAGGCCAGCCCAGGCATGAAGAACGTGATGCCGGCCCTGTACAAGGGCCTGGCGGTGGCTGGCGGACTCTCGCTGATCGCCTTCTTCTTCGTCACGATGTGGCTGATTCCGGACAACGCCATCACCGCCTCCGGCAGCCAGATGCGCCTGTTCGGTGCCTGCGCCGTCGGCCTGGTGCTGACCGCCGCCCTGGTGTGGATCACCGAGTACTACACCGGCACGCAGTACGCCCCGGTGCAGCACATCGCGCAAGCCTCCACCACCGGCCACGGCACCAACATCATTGCCGGCCTGGGCGTCTCCATGCGCTCCACCGCCTGGCCTGTGATCTTCGTCTGCGCTGCGATCTGGATCTCCTTCCAGTTGGCCGGCCTGTACGGCATCGCCGTTGCCGCGACCTCCATGCTGAGCATGGCCGGCATCGTGGTGGCGCTCGACGCCTACGGCCCCATCACCGACAACGCCGGCGGCATTGCCGAGATGGCCGAACTGCCTTCCAGCGTGCGCGACATCACCGACCCGCTGGATGCCGTGGGCAACACCACCAAGGCCGTGACCAAGGGTTATGCCATCGGCTCGGCCGGCCTGGCCTCGCTGGTGCTGTTCGCCGACTACACCCACAAGCTGGAATCCTTCGGCAAGGTCATCAGCTTCGACCTGAGCAACCCGATGGTCATCATCGGCCTGATCATCGGGGGCCTGATCCCCTACCTGTTCGGCGCCATGGCCATGGAGGCCGTGGGCCGCGCCGCCGGTGCGGTGGTGGTCGAAGTGCGCCGCCAGTTCCGCGACATCAAGGGCATCATGGACGGCTCAGGCAAGCCCGAATACGACACCGCGGTCGACATGCTGACCACGGCCGCCATCAAGGAAATGATGATCCCCTCGCTGCTGCCCGTGGTCGTGCCGGTTCTGGTTGGCCTGGTTCTCGGCCCGGCCGCGTTGGGTGGACTGCTGATGGGTACCATCGTGACCGGCCTGTTTGTCGCCATCTCCATGTGCACCGGCGGCGGTGCCTGGGACAACGCCAAGAAGTACATTGAAGACGGCCACCATGGCGGCAAGGGCAGCGAGGCGCACAAGGCGGCCGTTACCGGTGACACGGTGGGCGATCCTTACAAGGACACTGCCGGCCCGGCCATCAACCCGCTGATCAAGATCATCAACATCGTGGCGCTGCTGATCGTGCCGCTGATGATGAAGTTCCACGGCGGCTAAGCCCGGCGCTTGACGCCCAGAATCCAAGCCCGCTTCGGCGGGCTTTTTATTTGCTATATTTTCAATAGCACCTCGCGCCGAAACGACGGGGCAGATGCCTCAAAACCCCCAAAATCTGCAGCAACCCGGCATACCATTCCGCCCGGGCGCTGACGCGGCCCCAGCGGTTCTGCCAGCCTCACGGACGCACGCCCTGTCAACCCGGAGTTGCTTCCCGGACACAGCCAGGCGACCGCTGATCGCCCACACCCCCAGCGCCACTTGCCCAATGGCCGATTCCCTTACACTGGAGCCATGTCGGACAGACCCGGGGTTACATCGGGCTGAGCCAGCCAAGACACTCAGGGGAAATATTGACATGTTCGGATTTTTCGGAATCGGACGAGCCGGGCGAAAGCATCGGGACGACGCGGCAACAGATTTTGCGTCCCTGCCGTCGTCCTCATTACCGCTCAGCACCCAGCAACACACCGCCACCCACCGCGAACTGGTGCGGGTCGTGCTGCGCGACACCTTGCGCATGAATGGCATTCCGCCCGAGTGGGTGGGCTGCGAAATCCTGACCCGCGCACGCAGCGGTAGCGATCCTGTCCTGCAGATCCAGGTGCTGATCCATCAATGGCACGATGGGCTGTTGCGCTACGCACCGTTGATCCAGCAACAACTGCTGCAGGCACTGCAGCGTTTTGACCCCGCCACCGACCATTCCCGGCACACGGTGGTCTGGCGTTTTTCCCCGGCCTGTGAGTGCCCTTACACGTCCATGCCTGAACCCGGTTACTGGACATCGGCCACGACCTTGCCCAAATTCGACCTCTCCCCCTCAGACCGCGACCATCTTGACAGTGGATTTGCCCCTACCCAGCAAGGCCAATGGCGCTGAGGTGACTCTGTCGACCGCAGCGGCGCGTGATTTGACCGGCAGGGCGCCAAACTTGAGCTAACATGCCAGTTGGCACCCTGACGAATGCTGGAGAGACTGTTGAAAATTCTCGTCGTTGACGACCATGCCTTGGTTCGCGAAGGCTTGCGTCAAGTCCTCAAAGGACTTGGCGCTGACGTTGACGTTCTGGAAGCCGGGCTGTGCGGACGCGCCTTCGAGCTCGCCGACCTGCACACAGACCTGGATCTGGTCCTGCTGGACTACCACCTGCCTGACATGAACGGGCTGGATGCGCTTGACGTTTTCGCCCGCAAACATCCTGAACTTCCCGTCATCGTCCTCTCCGGCTCGGTCAATCCGCGTGTCATGCGCCAGGTCATGAACAAGGGCGCCGCTGCTTTTCTCACCAAGTCGGGCATGAGCGATGAACTGCTCTCCGTGACCCGCCTGGTACTCGCCGGCGACGTTTATGTCCCGCCGGAGGTGATGGCCGCCATGGCCGACCAACCTGAAGCTGAACTGCAAACAGGCCAATCGGCCCCCCAGTTCACACCACGCCAGGAAGAGGTGCTGTACCTGCTGCTTGACGGTTATGCCAACAAGGAAATCGGACGCATGCTCAACTTGTCCGATGAAACCGTCAAGAACCACGTGACCGCCATCCTGCGCGGTTTTGGCGTGACCACGCGTACCCAGGCGGTCCTGGCAGCCAATCGTCACGGCTACGTGCGCTCGCACACCAGCGACACCGATTAAGGCGTCGACAGGACCCCTGCCCCTACGACGTGCCCACGGTGCCGTCACCCGGCACCAGCCGGCGCAACAAGGTGCGAAGCTTGGCCGGTCGCACCGGCTTGTGCAGCAGGGGGACGCCGGCATCGCGGCAAACCTGCATCAAGCTCGGATCGGTGTCGCCACTCATGAGACAGGCCGGCACAGGGCGCCCCAGGGCAGCCCGCAGCCGGGAGAGTGTGTCCACCCCCGTCGCCCTGTCGCGCAACCGGTAATCACTGAGGATGACCTGCGGCATGAACGTGGCGGAGACAGCGGACAAGGCGCCCTGCAAGTCTTCCACCGTCACCACGGTGCAGCCCCAGGAGGTCAGCAAACCCGACAGCGCCTGGGCAGAGGCGCGGTCATCCTCAATCACCAGCACTTGCAAACCATCCAGCCCACCTGCCGACAGCGCATCCGACGGCGCAGAGGCCTTGGCGGCGCGCGCAGAGGGGGCGGTGGTCGGCACCTCAATGCTGAAACGCGTGCCACGGCCGGGAACGGAGGTCAGCCGCAGCGGGTACCCCAACAACTTCGCCGTACGGTCCACGATGTGCAGCCCCAGTCCCAGCCCTTTGCTGCGATCACGTTCAGGATTCGCAAGCTGGAAGAACTCCTTGAAGATGTCCTGCTGGTGCTCGGGCGCGATACCGATGCCGCTGTCCCAGACTTCGATGCGCAGGTGGGTGCCGTCACGACTTGGGCGGCAGGCCAACAAAACGCCGCCATGGCGCGTATAGCGCAAGGCATTGCTCACCAGATTGAGCAGGATGCGGCTGAGCAGGATCGGATCACTCCGTACCCAGGCCTCGCAGGGGCGCACGCGAAGACGCAAGCCCTTTTCTGCCGCCACAGGCGACAGACCACCGCGCAGTGGCTCCAACAGCTCCATGATCGGGAACGCCTGCAGATGAACCTTGACCGCATCGGCATCGAGCCGGGAAATGTCCAGCAGCGAGTCGAGCAAGTCCTGCATGGCACGTACCGACGCTTCCAGATTGACGATCAAGTGCTGGGTTTCCGCGTCATGCGGCAGTTGCGCCAGCCGTGCCACAAACATCCCCAAGGCATGGGTTGGCTGGCGCAAATCGTGGCTGGCTGCCGCCAGGAAACGTGACTTGGCCAGCGTGGCCATCTCAGCCTCTTCCTTTTTCTCGCGCAAGGCCAACGTCGCCAGATCCACCCGCTGTTCCAGCTCATCACGTCCGTGCTCGAGGCGTTCGGCCATCTGGTTCAACCCCTGCTGCAGATCGTGCAAAGGATCGTTCGGCAGAACCTCCCCGCGCGCAGACAGCTCTCCGCGCCCAAGGCGTTCGATCATGTCGGACACGCGCAGGATCGGATCGATCACCCCCTGGCCGATGCGCACCGCCAGAAAGCCGCCCAACAGCAAGCCGCCCAGCGTCACGGCCAGGCCGACCATCAGCATGTCGCGCTCACGGGACACCACGGTCTGGCGCGACATCTCGATCACCACATGCCCCAGTACCTGGCTCACAGCCTTGCTGACCTGGCCGCCACCGTCGAACGCATCGTCCAGCCGAACCGGCATCGCGGTCACGGGCTGGACCAGCACGTCGCGGTGGGTGGTCTCGTCATTCCACTCGCTCTCGTTGTCACCCAACAGCGGCAAGTTGACATAACCGGTCTTGCCGGCCCGTGCCAGCACATTCCCCATGACATCCTGAATCACCACCGAGCGCACGTCCGGCTCGCGCAAGGCGCCCGTCGCCACCGCTTGCAGGCTGCTGGTATTGCCGGAAAAAATGCCGTATTCACTGGCGCTGGCCACCTGGCGCGCCAACGACCGGGCGCGTTGTCCATGCGCCTCGTCAAGATCGCCGACCCGACCCAGCAAAAACACGGCCGAAAGCAAAAAAGCCATCAGCGTCACGGGCAGCAAGGCCGCCATCAGCACCCGGTCACGGATATCGAAAAACTTCATGACCCTCTCTCCAGACGCCTCAGGCGTTCCGTCAAAGCTTGTGGCTCCAGATTCAAGCCGAGCGAACGAGCCACATACTCATTGACACTGACGCTGAAATCCTGCGGATACTGCGGCAAACCGAGCGCTCGCCCCTGAAAAAAAGCACGCGCCATGGCGCCGGCTTGCTGCCCGATCTGGGTTGGCGTCGAATACACCGCCAGCAGGGCACCTGCGCGCACATACGCCGGGGAAAATGCCACCATCGGCACCTGGGCCCGGAACGAGGTCAGCAGAATGTTCTGAATGCTGCTGCTGTTGTAGATCTGGGGGTCGGCCAGTGCCAGCAACACGTCAGCCTCATTCAAAATCTTCTTCAAATCGTTGAAGACGGGCTCCTGCGGCTCCACCCGGGCGCTCACCAGCTTCAGGCTTCGCGTTACGGCCGCCTCTTCCAACTGCGCCTGCTGCGCCAGCGACTCGCTTCCCAGCAGCACCCCCACACGGCGCGCCTGCGGCAGGGCCAGCCGGACCAGGTCGAGCTGACGGGTCAGTGGCTGGTTGAGATAAAGCGCCGTGAACTGACCGGAAACCCGGCGACCGCAGTCGCGCAGCACGCGCTCAAAACTCGCACGCGGCAACAGGGTGGCCAGCACCGGCGCCTTGACTTCGCTGCGCGCCAGTACAGTCGTCGCCTCGACCCCCAAGGCAATGAACAGGCGAGCACCCGTTACTTCTGCGGCGTTCCACTCGGCCGTCGTCATCTGGTGCACATCGCGCCGTGTCACGTTGCTGCGGGCCAGTTCGCCCAATACGGCATCGGCCGCCTCCTGGTAAGCCGTGCTGCGCTCGCTGCTCACGATCACCACGGCCCATTCCGCTGCGCGGGATGGCACCGCCGCGCAGAAGAACAGGAAAAGGAACAGCAGCGAACGCTGCAGGTACAACGTCATGGGTCGGATTCAGTTTTCCAGTTTGAGCATCACGTAGGCCTGCTGGCGAAAATAGAAGCTGGGCAAGAAATCCTGGTACGACGGGCCCAGGTTCTGCACAACCAATGAGATCTCACCCCGCCGGCTTCCCAGGTGCAAGGCCTTGGCCAGACGAAAATCGATACGGCTCATGGCCGGTGCCTGAGCATCGGTACCGGGGAAATGGCTGGCATCCACTTGGTAGTACATCAGGCTGGCCTCCACGCCTTGCGGCAGTTTTTGCATCAGCATCAGCCCCATGCTGTGAAAGGGCCGGGGAGAATAAGTGCCACTGACCGACTGGCTGTTGTCGACCAAGGACTGATTGAAGATCAGCTGTCCGTCGCGCCAGGGCTGCCATTTGATCTGGTACTCGACCCCATGGATATTGAAGTCTTCACCATTTCTGAAATCAACCGCCTGGTTGTTGCCGCCACTGCCCGGCAAGGCATAGTTGAATGACTTGATGTAGTCCCTGACATCTTCCTCGAAAACACGCACATCGAGGTTCAGCCCCAGCCGGGGAAACTCTCCCAGATAGCCAATTTCGCGCGACAGCACCAGTTCAGGGCCGACGTTACCGCGCGCCACGGTCGTGGAGTCAAGCAGCGTGCCGTTCAGGTAGTAGCGCACATTACCGGACTTCTCGTACGTACTCGGCGGTCGGATCGCCCGTGTCAGGCCGTAGCGCAGCGTATGGCCTTCGGTAAGATGCCAGTTCAGCATCACGCGCGGCGACAGATGGTCCCCGCTCACGTTGCCCCGCTCGAACATACCTCCTGCATTGAGAACCAGATCCTTGTGCAGGCGCCACTCGGCATTGCCAAACAGGCGAACGAAATCCGTCGCAAATTCAGCATCGGTGTTGTAGAGCGGGCGCGAAACAAGACTCTCGCGCCGCAGCTCGCCTCCCCATACCAGACGCAAGTCGGCGCCCTTGCGCAGGGTATGTTGCAACATCAAGTTATCGTTGCTGGCACGGCCACCGAAACTGATCGTCACCCCCGCAATCGGCCGATAGGGAAATTTGTCGCTGATGGTTTCGGTGGTATGTGAAAACTGAACTGCCAGGTCTTCGTCCGGCCCCAGGCTGCGCCGCCAGTCCAGCTGAACAAAGGAGGTATCCATCGAGCGCGTCCGCACGTCGTTGCCCTCCTGATCCGAAAAGCCGACACCGGCATCGATCACCGTCTGTCCGGCGCGCAACTCGACCTGATCCGTTGGACTGGTGCGCAAGTCGGCCCTGAGATTGACACGGTTGACCCGGTCAGGACCACTGGCGCCACTCAGGCCATGATCGGCACGGCGGTCCGCCGTCAACCGAAAACGTGCCCTGTCATCGCCCCAACCCAGACGCACCAGTGCATCCTGGATGCCGTTCTCCCCCGACGCGACCTGGGCCTGCACGCCCTGGGTATCCACCGTGTCCCGCGTCACGATGTTGATGGTGCCAAGAAAGGCACGCGCACCGTAGGCGGCCGAATTGGAGCCACGCAGCACCTCGATGCGCTCAATGTCCTCGATCGCCACCGTCTGCAGCCCGGTGCCGGTCCCTCCCTGCATGTAGGGGGAGTAGACCGAGCGGCCATCCACCAGCACCTGCACGTGGTTGGAATAGTCGCTCAGACTGGTGTGGTAGCTGCCCTGCGGCGTGTTGCTCTCGAAGGACGTGCTGACCCGGAACCCTGGCACCAAGCGCAACAGGTCGGCCACGTCGCGCGCACCACTCATGCGAATCATCTGGCGGTCAAGAATGGTCACCGCGCCAGGTGCCTCATCCAGCCGCTGCGGCAGGCGTGACACCGACAGCACAATCGGCACCTCGCCGAGGTAATCCTTCTCGGACAAGGCGACCAATTCCTGGGCGCAGGTCAACTGCGCCAGGCCCAGCATGGCGAAGAACAAGCCGTTCAAATGGATTCGACGTTTCAGGTGCATCATGGGGTTGTCTGTCAACGACTATTTTTTGCTTCCCGCCCCCCGATTCTGCACAGTCTGTAGGGCCACCCCAGACAGGCGACAATAAGGGCCATGTCCGAACGCGTCATTCCCCTGGTTGATCAGCGCATTCCCACGTTGAGCGTCCCTGCTGCAGCCTTTGAACCGGCCACCCGCATGGCGGCCAACGGCCTGCTGGCCGACCGCCTGGGCCGGCCGCTGCGCGACCTGCGCATCAGCGTCACCGACCGCTGCAATTTCCGCTGCAACTACTGCATGCCGAAGGAAACCTTCGACAAGGACTACCCCTACCTGCCGCACAGCGCGCTGCTGAGCTTTGAGGAGATCACCCGAGTGGCTCGCCTCTTCGCCGCCCATGGCGTGCGCAAGATCCGCCTGACCGGTGGTGAACCGCTGCTGCGCAAGAACATCGAGATCCTGATCGAACAGCTCGCAGCCCTGCGCACCGTGGACGGCGAACCGCTGGACCTGACCCTCACCACCAACGGCTCGTTGCTGACGCGCAAGGCTCAGGCCTTGAAGGATGCCGGCCTGCGGCGCATCACCGTCAGCCTGGACGGGCTGGACGATGCCGTGTTCCGTCGCATGAACGACGTCGACTTCCCGGTGGCCGACGTGCTGGCCGGCATTGAAGCGGCCAAGGCGGCGGGCCTGGGGCCGATCAAGATCAACATGGTGGTCAAGCGCGGCACCAACGAACACGAGATCCTGCCCATGGTGCGGCATTTCAAAGGCTCCGGCATGGTGTTGCGCTTCATCGAGTACATGGACGTTGGCGCCACCAACGGCTGGCGCATGGACGAGGTGCTGCCATCCAGCGAGGTGGTCAAGCTGATCCAGACCGAGATGCCACTGGTGCAACTGGAGCCCAGCGCCCCGGGCGAAACCGCCGAGCGCTGGGGTTTTGCCGATGCCGAAGGCCGGCACGATGTGGCGGCCGGCGAGATCGGCGTCATCAGCAGCGTGACCCACGCTTTCTGTGGCGACTGCAACCGCGCCCGCCTCTCCACCGAGGGCCGGCTCTACCTGTGCCTGTTCGCCACCCAGGGCCATGACCTGCGCAGCCTGATTCGCGGCAATGCCAGCGATGAAGACATCATCTCGGCCATCGGCCACATCTGGGGTGCTCGCGATGACCGCTACTCCGAGCAACGTGCCGCCCAACCACCGGACACCGGTCACGCGTCGCAGCGCCGCGTCGAGATGAGCTACATCGGAGGATAGGACTTGGCACACCCCCAGGCTACGCGCACTGCGTGTCGCTTCGCCACCCCCCTTGCAGGGGGCGACGCCAGCGGCCCGGCGAAGCCGGTTCCGCGGCGTCTCCCGCTTGGCATGTTGGCTGTTGAAACCTTGCTTCAATCATGAGGAATCTGACTTGATCGCTCAAGAAGAAATTACCGGCCTGATCCTGGCCGGCGGGCGCGGCAGCCGCATGGGTGGCGTGGACAAGGGCTTGCAGAATCTCAACGGCATGCCCATGGCCCTGCACACCCTGCTGCGACTGCAGATGCAGACCGGCCAGGTCATGATCAACGCCAACCGCAACCTGGCGGCCTACGAGTCCTTTGGCGTACCGGTCTGGCCCGACGTGCTGGCCGATTACGCCGGACCGCTGGCCGGCTTCCTGACCGGGCTGGAGCGCTGCGAGACGCCCTATCTGGCCACGGTGCCGTGCGATACGCCGCGCTTCCCGCTCGATCTGGTGCCGCGCCTGGCCGAGGCGCTAGAACGCGAGGACGCCGACATTGCCATGGCGGCAGCACCGGAGCAGGACAAGGACGGCCAGACCAAGGTGCGTACCCAGCCGGTGTTCTGCCTGTTGCGCGTGGAACTGCTGGAAAGCCTGGTCGACTTCACCCACAAAGGCGGGCGCAAGATCGACGCCTGGACAGCCTTGCACAAGACGGTAGTCGTGCCTTTTGACCAGCCCGGCGACGACCCGTTGGCTTTTTCCAATGCCAATACGCTGGCGGAACTGCAGCAGCTGGAAAAATCTTGACATGAAATCCATTGAGCAGATTGCCGCCGAACTGCAGGGCTACGACCCGCAAGCCCTGAGTGCCACCGCCGTCAACGAATTCCTGAGCCGCCTGGTGACACCGGTCACCGACACCGAGGCGCTCGGCATTTTCGAAGCGCTGGACCGCGTGCTGGCACAGGACATGATCTCGCCGGTCAGCGTGCCGCCGCACGACAACTCGGCCATGGACGGTTATGCCTTTGACGGCAGCCAGCTGCGCCCAGACCAGGCGCTGACGCTGACACCGGTCGGCACGGCGCTGGCCGGCAAAGCCTGGCAAGGCACCGTGGGCGCCGGCCAGTGCGTGCGCATCATGACTGGCGCCATCATGCCTACCGGCCTGGACACCGTGGTGCCGCAGGAGTTCGTCAAGACTGAAGGCGATGCCATCACCCTCCCCGCCGGCTTGCTGCAACCCGGCGACAACCGCCGCCTGCTGGGCGAGGACGTCATGGCCGGCCAGCCGACGCTACGAAAAGGAGAGCGGCTCAAGCCCGCTGCATTGGGGCTGGCGGCCAGTTTAGGCATCAAAACCGTGCAGGTGATGCGCCGTCTCAAGGTGGCCTATTTTTCCACTGGCGACGAAATCCTGAGCCTGGGCGAGGCGCCGCGCGAAGGCGCCGTGTACGACAGCAACCGCTACACCGTGTTCGGCCTGCTGACCCGTCTGGGCTGCGAGGTGATCGACTTCGGCGTGGTGCGCGACGAGCCGGCGCTGCTGGAAGCCGCCTTCCGCCGCGCCGCGGCCGAAGCGGACGCCATCATCACCAGCGGCGGCGTCAGCGTGGGCGAGGCCGACTTCACCAAGACCATGATGAAACAACTCGGCGACGTGGCCTTCTGGCGCATCGCCATGCGGCCCGGTCGACCGATGGCGGTGGGCCGCATCGGCAAATCCGTCCTGTTTGGATTACCGGGCAACCCGGTGGCCGTGATGGTGACCTTCCTCGCCTTCGTGCGCCCCGCCCTGCTGCAGATGATGGGCAGCAGCGGCAAGGCACCGCCGCTTCTGCGTGCGCGCAGCACCGAAGCCATTCGCAAGAAACCGGGCCGCACCGAATACCAGCGCGGCACGGTGAGCTACGGCGCCGACGGCAGCCTGCAGGTGCGGACCACCGGCAACCAGGGCTCGGGTGTACTCAGCTCCATGGTGCAGGCCAATGGCCTGATCGTGCTGCACCACGGCCAGGGCAATGTGGCCGCCGGCGACGAAGTGGACGTGATGATGTTCGACGGCGTGATCTGACACTCAGATCCGGCGCGAACCCCATTTCAGCAACTCGAACCACACCAAGCTCGCCCCCGCGGCCAACAGCGCTAGTGCCAGCAACTCCGCCGGCAGCGCCGCCATGTGCAGCACCTGCGCCAGCGGCGGCAGGTACAACGCCAGCGCCAGCAGCCCCAGCGTCAAACCGCAGACCCACCACAGGGTGCGGTTGGGCACCTTGAGCGAAGCCCAAAGACCGCTGGGCCCAGCCCGGTTGGAGAAAATCAGCGCCAGATTGCCCAGCACCAGGGTGGTGAAGGCCAGCGCCCGCGCCTGGGCCTCGTCCAGATGGCCGGCACCCCAGAGCTGCGCCCCCATCACCACCGCCAGCACACCCAGGCCCTGCAACAGGGCCAGCAACAGGGTGCGGCCGGCAAACAGCGGCGCATCCGGATCGCGCGGCGGGCGCTGCATGACGTCGCTGTCGGCTGGCTCGTTTTCGAACACCATGGAACAGGCCGGGTCGATGGCCAGCTCCAGCAGGGCAATGTGCATGGGGTACAGCACGATTGGCCAGCCCAGCAGCAGCGGCAACAGCGCCATGCCGGCAATCGGCACATGCACCGCCAAGATGTAGGACATGGACTTGCGCAGGTTGTCGAAGATGCGCCGCCCCAGCCGCACGGCACGCACGATCGAGGCAAAGTTGTCGTCCAGCAGCACGATGGCCGCCGCCTCGCGCGCCACGTCGGTGCCGCGCCCACCCATGGCCACGCCGACATGGGCGGCCTTGAGCGCCGGCGCGTCATTGACGCCGTCACCGGTCATGGCCACCACCGCGCCATCGGCCTGCAGGGCCTGCACGATGCGCAATTTCTGTGACGGCGCAATGCGTGCGCAGATGCTCACCGTGCGCAGGCGTTGCTGCAGTTCGGCATCGCTGAGGCTGGCCATCTCATCGCCGCCCAGCACGACTTCGGCCGGCAAACCGGCCCGGCGGGCAATCGCCTGCGCCGTCACCGGATAGTCGCCCGTGATCATCACCACCCGGATGCCAGCGGCATGGCATTCGTGCATCGCCTGCGGGATTTCCTCGCGCAAGGGATCGGCCAGCCCGAGCAGGCCGACGAATTCGAAATTGAAGTCGTGCTCCTGCGCGGGCCAGGGCGGCCCGGCAAAACGCGCGCGCGCCACGGCCAGCACACGCAGACCGCGTGCCGCCATCGCATCGGCTGCCGTGGCGATCGCCTTCTGACGCACGGCATCCAGGTGGCACAGATCCACGATGGCCTCAGACGCCCCCTTGGCGGCCACCACATGGGCCTCGCCCTCCACCGCCTTCCAGACCCGCGCCATGGCCCGCAGTTCGGGCGTCAGGCCATACTCTTGCGCCAGCGTCCAGTCGCGATGCAGATGCTCGGTCTGTGCCAGGAACTGCTGACCCAGGCGGTGAAACGCCTGCTCCATCGGATCGACAGGGTCGGTCTGGCTGGCCAGGATGGCGAACTCGACCACGGCATGAAAGTTCTCGGCCAGCTCGGCGCCCTGTACCTCGTCGAGCGCCACATCGCGCCCATTGGCATACAGGTGCGCCACGCGCATGCGGTTGACGGTCAGGGTACCGGTCTTGTCCACGCACAGCACCGACGTGGCACCCAGCGTCTCGATGGCCGCAATGCGACGCGTCAGCACCTGCTCGCGTGACAGGCGCCAGGCACCGAGCGCCGGCAGCACGGTCAGCACCACGGTGAATTCTTCCGGCAGCATGGCAATGGCCAAGGCAATACCCGCCAGCAGCGCCTGTAGCCAGTCTCCGTTCAACAGCCCCTGGATCAACACCAGCAGCAGGCTCAAGGACAGGCCGACCCAGGCCAGTCGGCGCACCAGCCGGTTGGTCTGCCGGCGCAGCGGTGACTCCTCGGCCTGCACGGTCTGCAGCGCCGTGCCGATCTGCCCCATCTGGCTGCGAGCACCGGTTGCCGTGACCCGCGCCACCCCCTGCCCTTGCACCACCAGGGTACCGGCGTAAAGCGCGGCCGACGTCTCTGCGCCGGGCGCCGTGACCGATGCGTTTGCCATGACCTGCTTGCGCACTGGCACTGATTCACCGGTGAGCAGCGATTCGTCGACCTGCAGTTCGCCACCCGACAAGAGCTCGGCATCCGCCGCCACGCGGTCCCCTTCCGCCAACAACAGGATGTCGCCACACACCAGATCGATGCCGGCAATCAGCTGCTGCTGGCCATCCCGAATGACACGCGCACGCGGGCTGGAGAGGTCTCGCAACGCCTGGATGGCGCGCTCGGTCTTGCCCTCCTGGTACAGCGTCAGCCCCAGCACCACCAGCACCATCACCGACAGGCTCAGGCTTTCCTGCAGGTCGCCCAGAACCAGATAGAGGCAGGCGGCTGCCAGCAGCAGCGCGAACATGGGCTCCCGCACGGTCTCCAGCACGATGTGGCGCCAGGTGCGGGCACCGCCGCCCGGCAAGCCATTGGGGCCGTCCGCCGTCAGGCGGCGGGCGGCCTCCGTGCTGCTCAGCCCTTGTTCGGCGCCCGCAGCCGTGATCATGCGTGGTTCGTGCCTTCCTTGGCGGGCTCGGCGCCATGGGGCACTGTCTCGTCCGCCACCGCCTGCTTGTTGGCGCCTGGCGCATGCTTGCGTGCCAGCAGGGTGTACATGGTCGGCACCACGAAGATGGTGAGCAGCGTGCCCAGCGTCATGCCGCCCACGATCACCCAGCCGATCTGGATGCGGCTCTCGGCCCCGGCGCCGGTCGACAGGGCCAGCGGCACAGCGCCCAGCACCATGGCACCGGTGGTCATGAGGATCGGTCGCAGGCGCTGGCTGGCGGCCTTGACGACGGCCTCGAACATGTCCATGCCCTGCTCACGCATCTGGTTGGCGAACTCGACGATCAGGATGCCGTGCTTGGTGATCAGGCCAACCAGCGTGATCAGGCCGATCTGTGAATACACGTTGAGCGAACCGTTGCTCCACTGCAGCGCCAGCAAGGCGCCGATCATGGACAGCGGCACCGACAGCATGATGACAAAGGGGTCGATGAAGCTCTCGAACTGCGCGGCCAGCACCAGGAAGATGAACAGCAGCGCCAGGACGAAAACGATGGTGAGCGAGCCCTGGGAACTCTTGAACTCGCGTGAGGTGCCGTTCACATCCGTCGTGTAACCGGGCTTCAAGACACGGGCACTGACCTGGTCAAGAAAGTCCAGCGCCTCGCCCAGCGAGTAGTTGGGTGCCAGGTTGGCTGTGATGGTGACGGCACGACGCTGGCTGAAGTGGTTCAGTTCCCGCGGCGCCACCGCCTCGCGCACCTTCACCAGCGAAGCCAGTGGAATCATGGTGTCGTTGCGGCCGCGCACGAAGATGCGTTCGATGTCGTCCGGCGTGTCGCGACCGACCGACTGGGTCTGCACGATCACGTCGTACTGGTCGCCCTCGCGCTTGTAGCGCGTGACCTGCCGGCCACCGAGCATGGTCTCAACCGCGCGCGCCACCACATCGACGCCAACGCCGAGATCGGAAGCCTTTTCGCGGTCGACGTCAATCTTGAGTTCCGGCTTGTTCAGGCGCAGGTCAACGTCCGGCGTCAGGAAGCCGGGGTTCTTGCCGATTTCCTCCAGAAACTGGCGCGTCACACCACTGAGATTCTCGTAGCTGTCGGAGGTCAGGATCACGAAGTTGACCGGCCGCTCGCGGAAGCCCTGCCCCAGCGAAGGCGGCGTGATCGGAAACGCCGACACGCCCGGCAGCGCATTGATCTTGGGCTGCATCTCGCGCGCCATCTCCAGCGTCGTGCGCTTGCGCTGCTCCCAGTCGATGGCACGGAAGAACACATTGGACTGGCTCACCGTCGGGTTGCCCGTGACGGTGAAAATGCGGTCGAACTCCGGGTACGGCGCACCGATGCGTTCGATCGCATTGGCATACTTTTCGGTGTATTCCAGCGTCGCGCCGTCGGGGGCATTGATCACGTTCAGGATCACACCGCGATCTTCCAGCGGGGCCAGCTCGCGTTTCATGCCCGGCAGGATGGCCCAGATCGCCAGGCCGACGCCGGCCATCACCAGCAACACCACCCAGCGCATCCCCAGGACGCGACGCAACAGGCGCTCATAACCGTCGCTGATGCCGGTCAGCACCTTCTCCATCCAACGGTCGAAGAACCAGGGCTTGGCGTTGTGGCGCAACAGCTGCGAACACATCATGGGCGAGAGCGTCAGGGCGATGAAACCGGAGACCACCACCGCGCCGGCCAGCGCCAATGCGAACTCGATGAACAACCGCCCGGTACGCCCCGGCGTGAAGGCCAGCGGCGCATAGACAGCGGCCAGTGTCAGCGTCATGGCCACCACGGCAAAGCCGACCTCCTTGGCGCCCTTGATGGCAGCACTGAAGGGATCAAGCCCTTCCTCGATGTGGCGATAGATGTTCTCCAGCACCACGATGGCGTCGTCCACCACCAGGCCAATGGCCAGCACCAACGCCAGTAGCGTCAGCGTGTTGACGGTGAAGCCTGCCAGCGCCATCAACGCGAAAGTACCCACCAGACTGACCGGGATGGTGACGATGGGAATGATGGACGCCCGGATGGTGCGCAGGAAGACAAAGATCACCAGCGCCACCAGCACCACCGCCTCGATGATGGTCTTGTAGACGCCCTTGACCGAGCGGTCAATGAAGATCGAATTGTCGTTGGCCACATCAATGCTGATGCCCGGCGGCAGGTCAGCCTTGAGCTTGGGGATCATCTCGCGCACGCCCTGGCTCAACACCAGCGGGTTGGCCGTGGCCTGACGGATCACGCCGGCCGAAATCGCCTCGCGCCCGTTGAGGCGCACGGAAGTACGCTCCTCGGCAGCCCCCTCTTCGATGCGCGCAACGTCGCGCAGCTTGACTGGAAAGCCGTTGACGGTCTTGATGACGATCTCGCCGAACTGCGCCGGCGTGCGCAAGTCGGTGTTGGACGTGACGGAGAACTCGCGCTGCCGGCTCTCGATGCGCCCGGCCGGCACTTCAAGGTTGCTGCGGCGCAGGGCATCCTCGGCATCCTGGGTCGTCAGCTTGTAGGCCGCCAGCCGGTCCGGGTCGAGCCAGACACGCATGGCGAACTTGCGCTCGCCGAAGATGCGCACATCAGCGGCACCGGTGACCGTCTGCAGGCGCGGTTTGACGATGCGGTTCACCAGTTCGTTGATCTGCAGCGCATTGAGCGTATCGCTGGAGAACGCCAGCCAGATCACCGGGAAGGCGTCGGCTTCGACCTTGGCAATCACCGGCTCCTCGATCGCCTGCGGCAACTTGTTGCGCACGCGGGCGGTGCGGTCGCGCACCTCGGCGGCGGCGGCATCGGCGTCCTTTTCCAAACGGAAGCGCACCGTGATCTGCGCCTGCTCGGCACGCGAAATCGAGGTGATGACGTCCACCGCATCGATGCCGGCAATCGAGTCCTCCAGTGGCTTGGCCACCTGCGACTCCACCACCTCGGCCGAGGCGCCGGCGTATTTGACCGAGACGGTCACCACCGGCTCGTCGATCTTGGGGTACTCGCGCACGGGCAGCTTGGTGAAACTGACCGCGCCAATGAGCAACACCAGCAGGGACAGCACCGTGGCGAACACCGGCCGGCGGATGGCTATTTCAGGCAATTGCATGAATCGCTCCGTACTTCAGGCGTTCAAGGCTTGACAGCCGGGGCGCGCCCGGTGTCGATGACCTTGATCACCGTGCCATCTTTTTGCAGCCGCTGATGACCAGCCGTCACCACGGTATCGCCTTCGTTCAGACCGTCGAGAATCTCCACCCGACCCGGGCGGCGGATGCCAACCTTGACCTCCACCCGCTTCGAAGCCTGGCTGTCCTTCTCCGCGCCGTCGACTACCTTGATCACGAACTGGCGCCCCCCCTGCGGCACGATGGCCTCCTCCGGAATGACCTTGGCCCGCTCCCGCTCGCCAAATACCGTGGTGACACGGGCGAACATGCCGGGGCGCAACACCTGCTGCCGGTTGTCGATTGTGGCGCGCACGGCAATGGAGCGGCCATTGGCATCAATCAAGGGGTCAACCGCCTGGATCAGGGCGTCGAATTTTCGCCCTGGCAAGGCGTCGATTTCGACCACGGCCTTCTGTCCCTTGCTCACCTGCGTCTGGAAACGCTCGGGCAAGCGGTAATCCACATAGACCACATCGATGTCCTCGACGTTGACCATGTCGGTACCGTCCTTCAGGTAGTCACCCACATTGACCGCCCGGATGCCGGCAATGCCGTCGAACGGCGCGACGATCTTCAGGCGTGCCGCCGTGGCCTGCGCCAGTGCCAGCTTGGCCAAGGCCACGTCCAGGTTGGCAGCGCTCTCGTCGACCGTGCGCTGGCTGATGAAGTTCTGCGCCAGCAACTCCTGGTTGCGCTTGTGGTTGGCACGCGCAATCGACAACTCCGCCTCGCTTTGCTTGACCTGGGCCTGTGGCAACTGGTCGTCGAGCTGCACCAGCAGCTGGCCACGGCGCACACGTTCGCCGTCGCGGAAATTGAGCCGGGTGACGCGGCCACTGACCTCGGGCCGCAACACCACGCCCTGGCGCGAGCGCAGGCTGCCGACCGCCTGGACATCATCGACCAGCTTGCTGATTTCCACCCGCGCCACTTCGACCGTGACCGGCCGACCGGCACCTGCTGCGGCACCTGCTGCGGCACTGGCGGGCGGCGTCGGGCCGGCGGCTGCGCCTTGCGCAGGGGTTTCGGAGGACGGGGCCCGGTTCTGATACCACCATGCGGCTCCGGAAGCCGCCACGATGCCAACAACGGCAACGACTGGATAAAGAAGTTTGGATGCCATGAACGCTGATTTCTTCTCGTGCAGGAACACTATCTGAACAATCCGCCAATGTAGCAGGCCCCAATGATCACGGCATGCGTGATGTCCCTAGCCGGGCGGCCGAAACGGGCAACTTTGCTTGCTCTTTACACACGGCTAGGCTTGCCGCATGGCCTGCTCGACGCCGCGGTTGGCCAGGTCGTCGGCCCGCTCATTGCCCGGGTCGCCGTTGTGGCCCTTGACCCAACGCCACTCGATCTTGTGGCCACCGTTCGCCACCAAGGCGTCCAGCCGCTGCCACAGGTCGACGTTCTTCACCGGCTGCTTGGAGGCTGTTTTCCAGCCCTTGGCCTTCCAGCCCACCAGCCACTCGGTCATGCCCTTGAGCACGTACTGGCTGTCGGCGTGCAGGAACACATGGCAGGGCCGCTTGAGCGCCTCCAGGGCCATGATCACCGCCATCAGTTCCATGCGGTTGTTGGTGGTCTCACGCTCGCCGCCAAACAACTCTTTCTCGGTGGCGCCGGATTTCAGCAGCACACCCCAGCCGCCTGGACCGGGATTGCCCTTGCAGGCCCCATCGGTATAAATTTCAACGTGGTTCAATCGGTTTTCCCATTCATCGTGATCACGTGATTGTCGCCGCTGCGGTTGGCCATCGGCACCGTGGCGGTGGCCCGGCTGGGCGCTGTTTTCCAGCTGGCGCCGAGCAGGCGCACACCATGCACGCGCTTGACCGCCACCAGAAAATACACGGCACCAAAAATCGGCCACCAGCGTGCGCCCAGGCGGTCCAGTCCCTCCAGGCGGCGCTGCCACTTTTCGGCACGCACCGCCGGCAGGTAGCAGCCGAAGTGGCCGTCTTCGATCTCGAAGTCGAGCAGATGCAGCCAGTCACGCAGACGGCGGTAACCGATCAGCTGCGGCAGCTCGGGCAAAAAAGGCTCGCCCCAGCCGAGGCGCCGGCACAGGCGGTCGCGTTGCCGGCGCAGCCCCCACAGGCTGGCCGGGTTGAAGCCGCTGATCACCACCCGCCCCTCGGGCACCAGCACACGCGCCACCTCGCGCAAGGTGGCATGCGGATCAGCATGGCTGTCCAGCGCATGCGGCAGCACCACCAGATCGAGGCTAGCAGCAGGAAACGGGAGGGCGGCGTAATCGGTCAGCAAGGCCAGGGAGCGCTGGCCGGGCGATGCCGGCTGGGCCGGCATCGGCTCGCCCATGGCCAGCCAGCGATGCGGCATGCGATTGGCTTGCAGGGCATCCAGCGCCGGCAGCCCCAGCTGCAGGGCGTGATAACCGAAGATATCGGCCACCGCCTGCTCGAACTGGCGGTTTTCCCAGTCGAGCAGATAGCGTCCCGGCGGGGCCCCAAACCAGTCCTGCAAACCTATAATCCCATTGCTCATGGTCTTGATTCCACTTCCTGCTCTGGCCGACAACTACATCTGGATGCTGCACGACGGGCATCAGGCCCTTGTCGTCGATCCCGGAGATGCACAACCGGTGATGCAGGCACTGCAAGATCAGAACCTGCAGTTGCAGGCCATTCTAGTCACCCACCACCATGCCGATCATGTCGGCGGCGTGACGGCGCTGCGCGAAGCCACCGGCGCCACCGTGTACGGGCCGGCGGCGGAAGACATCCCCGAACCGCTGGTTCGCCTCAGTGGCGGCGACCAACTGCAGGCCATCGGCGTCGACTTTCAGGTGCTGGACGTGCCCGGTCACACGGCCGGCCACATCGCCTTTTATGCCGCAGACGTGGACGGCAGCCCGCTGCTGTTCTGCGGCGACACCCTGTTCTCCGGCGGCTGCGGCCGCCTGTTCGAGGGCACGCCGGCGCAGATGCTGGCCTCGCTCGACCAGCTGGCGGCCCTGCCCGGCACCACTCGTGTCTGCTGCACCCACGAATACACCCTGAGCAATCTGCGCTTCGCCCGTGCCGTGGAGCCGGACAATGCAGCGCTGGCCCGCTACACGGCCGAATGCGAAGCCCGGCGCGCGCGCCAGTTGCCCACCCTGCCCTCGTCGATCGCGCTGGAACGCGAGATCAACCCTTTTCTGCGCTCGCGCCAACCCACCGTCACGGCGGCCGTGCAGTCCTTCGATGCAGCCGCCCGTCATGAGACCGCTGTGTTTGGTGCCTTGCGTGAATGGAAGAACCAGTTCAAATGAAATTTCTCATCTCCGCGGCCCTGGCCAGCCTGCTCCTGTTGAGCGGTTGCGCCAACATGGCGCCTACCAACCCCACCGCCTCGACGGATGCCGGCTCGTTCCGCAGCAGCAGCCGGGCGCCGACCCTGCCCGCCGGCACCCTGTCGCCCATCCAAGCCCGCAACACCGCCGCACGCGGTGGCGTCGCCCCGCTGGCGGCACCGGCCGACCTGTGGGAGCGCATTCGCCTCGGCTTTGCCATGCCCGACCTGGAAAGTGATCTGGTGCGCGACCGCGAGCAGTGGTACGCCAGCCGGCCTGACTACATCTTCCGCATGACCGAGCGCTCGCGCAAATACCTGTTCCACATCGTCGAGGAACTGGAGCGGCGCAACATGCCGACCGAGCTGGCCCTGCTGCCATTCATCGAGAGCGCCTTTAACCCGCAAGCGGTGTCCAGCGCCAAGGCCGCCGGCATGTGGCAGTTCATGCCGGCCACCGGCAAGTACTTTGAACTCAAGCAGAACGTCTTCCGCGATGACCGGCGCGACGTGCTGGCCTCCACCCGCGCGGCGCTCGACTACCTGCAGAAACTCTACGGCATGTTCGGCGACTGGCATCTGGCGCTGGCCGCCTACAACTGGGGCGAAGGCAGCGTCGGGCGCGCCATCGCCAAGAACCAGCGCGCCGGCGTCGGCACCACCTACCTCGATCTCAACATGCCGATGGAGACGCGCTTTTACGTGCCCAAGCTGCAGGCCGTGAAGAATATCGTGGCCCGCCCGCAGGACTTCAATGCACAGCTGCCGCTGATCGAGAACCACCCCTACTTCGACAGCGTCACCATCACGCGCGACATCGACGTTGCCCTGGCCGCCAAACTGGCCGAGGTGCCGCTGGAGGACTTCAAGGCACTCAATCCTTCGCTGAACAAGCCGGTGATCCTGGCCGCAGGCACACCCCAGATCCTGCTGCCCTGGGACAACGCCACCCGCTTTCAGCGCAACCTGGAAGCCTACAGCTCGCGGCTGGCCAGCTGGACGGTGTGGGTCGCCCCCGCCACCATGAAGGTAGCTGATGCGGCCAAACGCGCCAACATGAGCGAGGCCGAGTTGCGCAACATCAACAACATCCCGCCACGCATGCTGATCCGCGCCGGCTCTACCCTGCTGGTCCCGCGCTATGCCCATCATGAGAACGACGTGACCGAGCGCATCGCCGACAGCGGTCAGGTGGCCTTCGCGCCCGAAGTCGTGCTGCGCCGCACCGTTGTCAAGGCCGGCAAGCACGAGTCGGTGGCCAGCATCGCCAAGCGCTACCACCAGACCCCGGCCAGCGTGGCCGAGTGGAACAAGGTCAACGCCTCGGCCGCCTTCAAGGCCGGCCAGCAGGTGGTGCTGTTCCTGCCAGTGCAGCCGCGCACCATGGCCAAAGCCAAGACCGCGACCCGGGTTGTGGCCAAGGCAGCGCCGCGCGCCAAACAACCGGCCAAAGCACCGGCCACCCGAGTGGCCCGCCGCTGATTCAAGCCCAAAATGGCTTTCGCCCTTTGATCAGGGCGTCAAAAGCTATCATTTTTATAGCAAATTAATGCCACCCAAGCGGCGGCATAGGACCAGCGACACCCGGGCAGGCCGTCACTCCGGCCTCAGGCCTTGAACTTCACTTTGGCACGCAGCGCGAACTGGTTGGTGAAGGTCCTGGCCAGATCAATTTTCTCCGGCTTGAGCGTGGCATCCAGGCTGGCCAGCGCGCGCAATGCAATCTTGCCGCCGTCTTCCGGGAACATGCCGTCGACTGCAATCGACTCGCGAACCTTGTTGAAGGAAGACAGGTAGAGCCCCCGGTCACCCGCCAGGTAAACCTCCGGCACGGTCTTGATGAGATCGCGCGGCCCCGCCGTCTGCAGCCACTTCAAGCCGTGCACGATGGCGTTGGTCAAGGCCTGGGCCGTGTTCGGATTCTTCTTCAGGAACTCCTGCGAGGCGTACAGACAGGCCGCCGGCATCGGCCCGCCAAATACCTCCTGCGTGCCCTTGAGTGTGCGCGTGTCGTAGATGATGCGTACCTCGCCCTTTTGCTCCAGCATGGTCATCACCGGATCGATGTTGCTGATGGCATCAATCTGGCCCGAACGCAAGGCGGCGAGCGCGCCTGCTGCCGTTCCGACATCGATGAAACTGACGTCACTGGCCTTGATGCCGTAGCGCGACAGCGCCAGATGGGCCAGCATGCTGGTGGACGAGTCCTGCGCCATGACACCAACCCGCTTGCCCTTGAGTTCATGCACGGTCTTGAAGCCGGGCATGGTCTTCATCGACACGCCCAACGCGACTTGCGGCGCACGGCCTTGCAGCACGAAGGCCTGGAAAAACTGCCCCTTGTTCTGCAGGTGGATGGTGTGCTCGTAGGCGCCGCTCATCACATCGGCCGCGCCCCCCAGCGCCGCCTGCTGCGCACGTGCGTCGCCGGCAAAGTCGCTGATCTCGACCTCCAGCCCCTCATCCTTGAAAAAGCCGAGTTGCTCAGAGATGGTCAATGGCAGGTAATGAAACATGGCCTTGCCACCCACGGCAATCGCGACCCGGGTTTTCTCCAGCCTGGGCTGGGCACGCACCGCCGGCGCCACCAGGGAGGCAGCCGTCAGCACCGCCCCGACACCAAAAGTGCGACGACTCAGAAGCGGATGGGGCATGGGGGTCATCATGTACTAAGGGCTGCTGGACTGGCACAGCCTACCCAGCCATGAAAAAACCCGCATCGGGAAACATCCCGAGCGGGTTTTTACTTAGGGCCTGTTCACACTCATTTCACAAAATGCGTTGCGGATCAAAAAGGCCATGCGCAAGGCGCGAAACGCCGCCGGGGTCACCCCCCGGCAAGGCTTCGCAACGCCGCGCATGGCCTTTTTGGCCGCAACCCAAAGGGAACGAGAAGAAAACCGCGCCACTCGTTGTTGCACTCCTAGCCCAGGCAGCCAGCCTGGGCGTCGTCGCGCGCCTAGATTGGCACGGTTTTCTTCTCGTTCGCACTTGTGAAATGAGTGTGAACAGGCCCCAAGGGATAGAACCTAAGATAGCTCTTTAACGGTAGCCAATGAACAGGATGCCGATGTTCACCAGAAAAGCCAGTGTCCAGACCATGGAACGCACGGTGGACAGGCCTGCCACGTACATCATGATGTAAAGCAGCCGCAGGAACACGAAGAGAAAGGCCAACAGATCCAGCCGCGCCTGGTAGGCGCCGAGCTGGTGGGCGATGATGACCGCGCCGATGAAAAACGGCAATGCCTCGAAGCTGTTTTGCTGCGCCCCATTGGCCCGGGCACGCCAGTCGGTCTGCTGCGCAAGCCAAGAACGCGGGTTGTCGTTGTCATAGCCACCTTCACGCCGCGGCTTGCTCGTCATGCCCCATTTGGCAATGCCGGCACAGACGATGGGCAAGACAGCGGCAATCAGCACGCACCAGTAAGCCAGGGTGAAGCGGGCAAAGGTCATGTGGGTCTCGAAGTTGGCGTCGCGGGCATTATCCCCGATGAGCCGGCCCCGGCGAACGCACCGCGTCGAGGGATATCAGCGCCGGTCCACCAGCGCATGGGCAATGGTGCCCAAGTCCACGTACTCCAGCTCGCTGCCAATCGGCACACCGCGTGCCAGGCGCGTGAAAGCAACACCACGGCTTTTCAGCGCCTCGCCGATCACATGCGCCGTGGCCTCGCCTTCGGCCGTGAAGTTGGTGGCCAGGATCACCTCGCGCACCGTGCCGTCGCTGGCGCGCGCCAGCATCTGCTTCAAGCCGATGTCATTCGGGCCAATGCCGTCGAGCGGGCTCAGGCGGCCCATCAGCACGTAGTACAGCCCCTTGTAGGCACCGGTGCGCTCCAGTGCCATCTGGTCGGCCGGCGTTTCCACCACGCAGAGTTTGCTGGTGTCGCGCGACGGATCGAGGCAGGTAGCGCAGACCTCGGCTTCGGTGAAGGTGTGGCAGCGTGCGCAATGGTGCACATGCTGCGCAGCGTCATGCAGCGCACGCGACAGCAGCAGTGCGCCCTCGCGGTCCTGCTGCAGCAGGTGAAAGGCCATGCGCGAGGCTGACTTGATGCCCACGCCCGGCAGTCGGCGCAAGGCCTGGATCAGCGCGTCAAGGGAATGGGCGTCGGACACTCAAGCGCCGTCAGAACGGGAATTTCATGCCACCGGGGAGACCTGGCATGCCGGCCGTGAGCTTGCCCAGCTTCTCCTGAGAAGTCTCCTCGGCCTTGCGCACGGCGGCGTTGAAGGCGGCAGCCACCAGGTCTTCCAACATGTCCTTGTCGTCAGCCAGCAGGCTGGGGTCGATGGTGATGCGCTTGACGTCGTGCTTGCAGGTCATCACGACCTTCACCAGACCGGCACCGGATTCGCCGCTGACTTCGATGAACGCGAGTTCGTCCTGCGCCTTCTTCAGGTTGTCCTGCATGGCCTGCGCCTGTTTCATGAGGCCGGCGAGTTGTCCTTTGTTGAACATGTCTGTCCTTACGAGTTTTGTGAAATATTGGGATCGAGGGGCTTGATGCTGCCAGGCACGATTTTCGCGCCAAAGTCTCGCATCATGGTCTGCACGAAGGGGTCTTCGTAAATCAGTTTCTCGGCTGCCTGCTGCCGCTCGGCGGCGGCCGCCGCATTGCGCTTGGCCGGGCTGTCGCTCACGCGGCCGATCTCCACGCTCAGGGTGGTCGCGTGGCCGGCTGCGCGCAAGGCGTTCTGCAGACGCTCGCGGCTGGTGGGCGAGTTGAGCGACTCGCGCTCCACCCGCAGCAACCAGTGCTCACCGTCACGTGCCACCAGCTGCGACTGCAAGGCCAGCTCGCGCACCAGTGCGGTCACGGCCTCGGCCGCCACCAGCTGCTGCACCGTCAGGTGCCAGAAGCCGCCTTCTTCGGTCGGCACCAGCGGCGTGCCGCTGCCGCCGTTCACAGGCGCATCGGCGCGCGATTCGGGTGCCACGCGCACCGGAACCGCTACAACTTTAGGAGCATCCGGCGCAGAATCAACGGGACCAGAGGCCGGATTTGATCTTGAATTCGCGGCAGACGGCATGGCCTTGGCACCATCCACCACCGGCAGCACCTGGCCCGGCGGCGTGTGCTCCGGCATGTTCACCGGGGCCACTGCAGGCCTCGGTGCCACAGGGGGAGCAGCAACGGGTACCGGACGTGCGGCGGCTGGAGATGCGACACCCTGCATCGGCACGGGAGGCGCTGGGGCCGGCTGAGGCGGTACTGCAGCGCGGGACGCAGCTGCCGTCGGGGCCGCGGGAGCCGTCGCAAGCGGCGCTTCAGCCGATTTCAGTGTTTTTTTTTCAGCCGTGGTGACTGCACCTGGCTTGAAAGCCAGCAGGCGCAGCAGCACCATGGTCAGCGCAGCGTATTCGTCGGGCGCCAGGCCCAGTTCGCCGCGGCCGTGCAGGCACAGGCTGTAGAGCAATTGCGTCTCGTCGGGCGGCAGCAGCGCGGCCAGGCGTGCCATTTCGGCGGCTTCCGGGTCCGACTCGTCCACCGAATCCGGCACTGCCTGCACCACCGCCATGCGCTGCAGCACCACCGTCATTTCTTCCAGTGTGGAGGCGGCGCTCAGGCCGTTGACACGCAGCGCTTCCGAACTCTCCACCACACTCTTCCCGTCGCCTTGTGCCAGCGCCTCGATCAGCTTGAACACATGCGAGCGGTCCACGCTGCCCAGCATCTGGCGCACCGTGGCCACTTCGAGCTGGCCGGAGCCGAAAGCAATCGCCTGGTCGGTCAGCGACAGGGCATCGCGCATGGAGCCGCGCGCGGCGCGCGCCAGCAGGCGCAGCGCGGGTGGCTCGGCCGGCACGTTCTCGGCCTGCAGCACCTTGGTGAGGTGTTCCAGCACGGTCTCGGGCGCCATCGGCCGCAGGTTGAACTGCAGGCAGCGTGACAGCACCGTGACCGGCACCTTTTGCGGGTCGGTGGTGGCCAGCACGAACTTGAGGTACTCGGGCGGCTCCTCCAGCGTCTTCAACATGGCGTTGAAAGCGGTGTTGGTGAGCATGTGGACTTCGTCGATCATGAAGACCTTGAAGCGGCCCTGCACCGGTTTGTAGACCGCCTGTTCCAGCAGGGACTGGACTTCGTCCACACCGCGGTTGGAGGCGGCGTCGAGCTCGGTGTAATCAACAAAACGGCCGGCATCGATGTCGGTACAGGCCTGGCAGACGCCGCAGGGCGTGGCGGTGATGCCGCCCTGCCCGTCCGGTCCCTGGCAGTTCAGCGACTTGGCCAGAATGCGCGAGACGGTCGTCTTGCCCACGCCGCGCGTGCCGGTGAAGAGGTAGGCATGGTGCAGGCGCTGGGTTTCCAGCGCATTGCTCAGCGCGCGCACCACGTGCTCCTGCCCCACCATTTCAGCAAAGCTGCGGGGGCGGTACTTGCGGGCGAGCACGAGATAGGACATGCGAGGATTCTACGGTGTGGACCGGACGACTTTTTCTTTGCCGCCGCCCTTTAAATTTCACCCCCTGCCCTTACAATACAAAGCGACGGGCCTTCCCGCATGGTGAAGCGGCCAACCGGGTCAGGTGGGGAACCAAGCAGCCCTAACTGTGGAGTCAGTGCCGGGGTCAAGGTCCGTCACCTTACATCTTTCAAGCCCGTCTTGACGCGGACTTCCGGCCTTTTTCGACAGACCGCTCACATTCGCTGAGCGGCACCTTTCTACAGATACTTGCACACCAGCTTGAACTTGACGTCAGCCGAGGTGTCCGGAATCACCGGCGCCCAGCTACTGGGCTCTTTTTCGGTGTGGACCACCCGGCCGTCCAACATGCCCTGCCTGTAGGCCGTCAGAAGAACCGTCCGCCAGATCCCTTCCTTGCAGTCATATTCATGCTGCGCCAGGATGGACTTGTACTGGACGCCTCCCGGGGTCGACTGGTACTCGGTGTAGTCCGTCATCGTCCAGACCTTCGCCTTGGAGGCCGTCTTGCGGACCGACTTCGGATCCAGGTAGATCCGGTATCCGCCATCGGCCTCACCTTCGGACACCTTGAACCATTCGGCCAGCGCGCCGGTACTGGCGGCAACAAGCACGGCAGCAAGGCATATCTTTTTCAGGTGCATTTCTCGTCACTTCCTGGCATCCACCACACAATGGGTACGAGAGCTTATCAGCGCCCATCGGTTCGTTTCGAATAATCGCGCTGCTGCGCTCTTGCCTCCCAACCAAGCTTCCCCGGATTGACCCACCAGCCTCTTGCTGCCTACTATCCATGCGGACCTGACACGCACTGAAACCATGGGAGCTCGCATGTGGCCGTTCCGCAAGACCTTGGACCTGAACAAAATTGAAATCCATCTGCACTTCTGGGGCGGCGAAAGCGACCCCACCTACACGGTGAAGTTGTCGGTCGACAAACTGGAAGTGCTTGAGTGCCTGGGATTCATTCAAGGCTCCGACTTCCGGCTCAGCAACATCGTCACCGTGCCCACCTTCCGCCAAAAAGGTTTTGGCACCACGGTCATCGGCACGCTGATCGGGGCCGCCCGGGCTCGCCAATGCACCACCTTCACATTGGAAGACGTCTCACCGAGGAATACCGGTGCCATCAGCATCTACCAGCGCTTTGGCGCCGTGGCCCTGCCGCCGAAAGCATCCAACGGCCATTCCGATTACCAGATCCGGCTTTGATTGCCGCAACTAGGCGGCCAGATAACGCAACACGCCCTCGCCGGCCTTGCGGCCGCTGGCAAAGCAGGCCGTCAGCAGGTAGCCACCGGTGGGGGCTTCCCAGTCCAGCATCTCGCCGGCGCAGAACACGCCGGGCAGCGCCTCGCACATCAGGTCCGCGTTCAGCACCTCGAACAGCACGCCGCCGGCGCTGCTGATGGCTTCGTCGATCGGCCGTGCCGCCACCAATTGCAGCGGCAAGGCCTTGATGGCGGCGGCCAGCTTGGCTGCATCGTGCATGTCTTCCTTGCTCAGAAGCTCATGCAGCAGGGCGGTCTTGATGCCGTCCAGGTTCAAGCGGCTCTTGAGGTGGCTGGAGAGCGACTTGGAGCCGCGCGGGTGCGCCACCTCGGCCAGCACGCGCTCCGGCGTGAAGTCGGGCAGCAAGTCCAAATGGAGCGTGGCGTGGCCTGTGCGGATGATCTCGTCGCGCAGCAGGTTGGAGGCGGCGTAGATCAGGCTGCCTTCCACGCCGGTGGTAGTGGCGACGAACTCACCTTTGCGCTGGAACGTCTGCCCCTGCCCGTTGCTGAACGAGATGGCCACCGTCTTGAAGGGCTGGCCGGCAAAGCGGCTGGCAAAGTGCTCGCTCCAGCCCACCGTGGGTGCCGGGACCACTTGCACCGGTACGGCCTGCCTCTCGGCCGGCCGTTGGCGCTGTACCGCCACGTCAAAGCCACAGTTGGCCGGCAGCAGCGGCGCCACCGCCACGCCGCGCGCGGCCAGCTGCGGCACCCAGGCGCCGTTGGAGCCCAGCCGCGCCCAGCTGCCGCCGCCCAGGGCCAGCACCACGGCATCGGCCTGGGCTTGCACCTCGCCCTGCGGCGTATCAAAACGCAGTGTGCGGCCATCTTCGGCCCAGCCGAGCCAGCGGTGCCGCATGTGGAATTGCACGCCCGTGCCACCCTGTGCCGGGTGGCGCAGGCGGTTGAGCCAGGCGCGCAGCAGCGGCGCGGCCTTCATGTCGGCGGGAAAGACGCGGCCCGAGGTGCCCACAAAGGTCTCCACGCCCAAGCCGTGCGCCCACTCACGCAACTGCTGTGCGCCGAAACTGCGCAGCAGGGCCTCGATCTGCGTGCGCCGCTCGCCATAACGCTCGGCAAAGCGGTCGGCCGACTCCGAGTGCGTCAGGTTAAGCCCACCCTTGCCGGCCAGCAGAAATTTGCGCCCTACCGAAGGCATGGCGTCATACAGGTCCACCGCCACGCCAGCATTCACCAGCACCTCGGCTGCCATCAGGCCAGCCGGGCCCCCACCGATCACGATCACGCTTTTCATTCGTTTCCTTGAATTTCTTCCAGTGTGCCTGCAGCGCTCAGGAACGCCGCACGCACCGGCTCATCGGGCGATGCGGCCTGCACGGCGGCACGGTAGCTGCGCAACTGTGCCAACAGTTCGTGACTGCCTTGTGGCTGCGTAGCCGATTTGTAGTCCAGCACCCACCATTCGCCCACATTCGTTTCCGTCTTGCGGCGCACCAGCCGATCGATGCGGCGCACACTGCCCTGCACCGTCACCGGCACTTCATTGCCATGCCAGTCCACCGCGTCGGCACGCCAGGCCCAGGCGCCAGCCCCCAGCAGGATGCGCTGCGCCATGGCCGCGGCCTGCTGCGCCTGCGTGGCGTCGAGGCCGAACTCGGCGGCCGCGCGCTGGACCTGCGCGAGCGTCCAGCCTTGGGCATCCAGCGCGGCCCACTCCAGCAGGCGGTGCATCGCCTGACCGATGAGCGACTCGGGCGTGGGCTTTTCTGCAATACCCTGCAACGCTCCTGTTTTGATAGCTGTCGGCGCAGATGCAGCAAGGACGGAAGGCAGAATCGGCAACAAGATCGGCGCATCCGACTCCGGCACGACTGCAACCGGGGCAGGTACAGGTGCCGCTGGCAATTCGATCACTGCGCAACCGGGCTGCAGCCGCTGCCACCAGCTCGCCCCATTGGCCTGGTGCGGCTGCACCGAGGACAACACCAGCCGCTGCTGCGCCCGCGTCATGGCCACGTACAAGGCATTGAGTTCTTCGCGCTGGCGCGCTTGCTGCTCAATTGCCAATGCGGGCTGCACACTCGGCGGCACATTGCTCTCGCTGGCAAGGAAGACAAAACTTTGCGGTGCTTCAGCCTCACCCGGCCAGTCGAGCAGCACGCTCATGGTCTGCGCCTTCGGCGGCGGCGCATCGGTGTCGAGCAGCAGCACCAGCGACGCTTCCAGCCCCTTGGCGCCGTGCACGGTCAGCAAGCGCACCGCGTCGGTATCGGCCAGCGTGGGCGCCGGCACACCACCGGCCTTGAGGGCGCGCACCAGGGCATAGGGCGTGGCGTAGCGGGCACCGTCCACCTGCAACGCGGCCGCCAACAGCGCCTGCAAATTCGACACAACGGCCTCGCGCTGCGTGACCGGGGCAGCGGCGACAAAACGCGCCAGCACATCGCCGTCGTCAAAGAGGGCGTCCAGCGCGTCGTGCGGCGGCAGCGTGTCGAGCCAGCCTTTCCAGCGGGTCAAAACCACCCCTAGTCCTCGCAGTACCTGCGGCAGAAGCTCCTCTTTTTGTAGCAGATCGAACCAGGGCAGTTTGTGCTGACGCTGCAGCAGCGCCAGTTGCACCAGCGCGTCGTCGCGCAAGCTGAACAACGGCGACTTCAGCGCCCGCGCCAGCGACAGGTCGTGCGCCGGCGACACCAGAGCGTCGAGCAGGGCCACGATGTCCTGCACCTCGGGCGCCTGGCCCAAATCACGCTTCTCGGGCTGCTGCGCCGGAATGCCCAGCGCACGCAATTCCTCCTGCATCACCGCCAGCCGGTCGCGCTTGCGCGACAGCACCATGATGTCCTTCGGGTGCAGGCCGTCTTCGATCTGCGTGGCCAGCCACTGCGCGGCTTGCCGGCACTCCAGTGTGCGCAGCGTTTCCTCGGGCGTGACGCGCGGCGTGGTCAGGCTGTCGCGCCAACCCGGCGCCGCCGCTTCGGTGGCTGCCTTCTCCGGCCTCAGGATCTGCGGCAAGGTGAAAACGCCGCCCGCCGCCTGCGATTCGGTGGTGTGGCTGCGAAAGCCCGGGTACTGCCCGTCGGCCTGCGCCTGCCCCATGGCTTGGTTGACCAGCGCCAGTACCGCGGGCGCATTGCGGCGCGTGTGGTCGCAGCTCAGCAGGTCGCCACCGAGGTCACGCACGAACGCCTGCGCCGCGATGAAGACCTGCGGCTCGGCCCGGCGGAAGCGGTAGATGCTCTGCTTCGGGTCGCCGACGATGAACAGGCTCGGCGCCTCGGCGCCGCCACCGGCGCCGGCATAGCCGCTGAGCCAGGCATGCAGCGCCTGCCATTGCAGCGGGTTGGTGTCCTGGAACTCGTCGATCAACAGGTGGCGCGTGCGCGCATCAAGCCGCTCTTGCACCCAGCCGCCCAGCACCGGGTCGGACAGCTGGTGCAGTGCGGCGCGCTCGACGTCGTTCATATCGACCCAGCCGCGCTCACGCTTGAGCGCCGCGAACTCGTCGATCAGCAGACGCGCCAAGCGCGTCATGCGCTGCTGGTAAAGCCAGGCCTGGTGCTGTGCATCGGCCGCCAGCACGGCCAGCACCTGCTCCTGCACCGCACGCACCTGCTCGATGCCGGCCACCTTGTCGCCGAACTTGCGAGCGGTACCGCTCTGGGTCAACAACGCGGCCAGCACGCCATCGGCATCATGGACCGTCAACGCCTGTTCCAGCTCACTACCCTTGGCACTGAAACTGGGCTGACTGGCCCGGCCCAGCGTCTGCGCTGCCTGCTGCAACTGCTGGCGCAGCGGCCCTTCGGCCAGCAACACGGCCAGCGGCTCCGCCACGCCCGAGAACTCGGTAAACTGTTCACTGAAATGCGGCACCGAGGCCAGCACCGCGCCCTGCGCATCGGCCAGCGCAAATTCCACGCGCCGCTGCAAGGCGGCCTCCAACGCGCGTTCGGTCTGGAAGCGGCCGTGCGTGGCCACCACCGCCTCGTAGTCCTGTCGCGCCTCGGGCTCGCGCAGCAAGCGCGCATGGAACGACCGCCACACCTGGGCCACGGCCTGTGCATCGTCCTCCAGCAGTTCATAGGCGGCCGGCAGGCCAAGCGCCTCCAGCACCGACAGCGGCGCGGTACGCAACAATGCCGCGAACCAACTGTGGAAGGTGCGGATCTGCACCGGCCGGCCCTGGGTCAGCAGCGTTTGATACAAATTTCGTAGCGGCTCGCGCAATTCCCGTGCGACCTGTGGGCCAATTCCACGTATGAGCAGTTCTTTTTCCAGTTGCTCCGGCGTGGCCTTGGCAAATTCCTCCAGCCATTCAGTCAGGCGCTGGCGCATCTCGCCGGCGGCCTTCTTGGTGAAGGTGATGGCCAGGATCTCGTGCGGCGCGGCGCCTTCGAGCAGCGCGCGCAGGATGCGCGAGACCAGCATCCAGGTCTTGCCGGCGCCGGCGCAGGCTTCGACCGCGACGCTGCGGCGCGGGTCGCAGGCGATGGCGTAGAAATCTTCACGGGAAACGGGCTGGCCGTTGAGTTCGTAGGCTGGATTGGTCACAACGGCTCCTCCTGCCCCACGCTGTCATCGGCCCAGAAATCTTTCCGGCACAAACCGCGCGCCGCACAGAATTCGCAGGCATCGCCCTCGCCCAATGCCGGCAAAGGTGCGCCCTCGGCAATGCGCTGAAGGTCATGCGCAATGCCCTCGATCAACGCATCGCGCACCGCCACCACATCCTTCTGCTCAAAGGTCTTGCTCCCCTCCTTCTCGCTGATGTTGACGTAGGCGGCACGCAAGGTGTCGTGCGGCTGCAGCGCGGCGTAGAAGGCCAGCTGCGTGTCTTCAAACGGTTCCTTGATGCGCTTGGCCGTCACGGTGGGCGACTCGGTCTTGTAGTCGATCACCATCACCTCGCCGCTGCCGGTCTGGTCGATGCGGTCAAGCCGCCCCACCAGCGTGAGCGTGCCCAAGGGCTGCTCCTGCCAGCGTTCGCCCTCATCGAAGTGCAGCCCTTCGGCCTCGTGCCCGGCCAGCCATTCAAGATAGCCCTCACGCACCCGCGGCCAGGCCGCCTGGAACGGCAAAAATTCTTCTTCCGCCAAACGCATGGATCCGGTCACCTGTGTGGCGGCGGCATCGATCAGCGCGCGCCGTGCAACCACATCGGCCTGCGGCGTGGTCTTGAGTTGCTCGTGGAAGGCCTGCAGCACGGCATGCAGCCAGAGGCCGAAGTCGCGCTTGTCGAGCTCAACCTCCAACTCCTCCGCCTCCTTCAGGCCGAGTTGGCGCAAAGCGAAAAAACGATAAGGGCAGTGGCGCAGGTCGCTGTAGGCGCTGGCAGAAAGGCGCGCCACATCCAACTGCGGCGCCGCCGGCATCGGGCGCGCCACCGGCACCGGCGCCACCTCGCGTTGCACGCGTGGGTCGGCGGCTTGGCCATCGCCCACCTGCAGATGAAGCGCCTGCACCAGCGGGCTGGGCAACAGGGGTTCGCCGCCGTCATCACCGGCTCGCCAGAGCAGGTCGACCTGCGGCGTGCACAGCGCATGCTGCCAGGCGGCGCGCAAGGCTGCTTCCAGCGCTTCGCGCGCCGGCAGGCCGAGCGCGACGCGCTGGGCTGCCGTCCACAGCCCCGGCGGCTCGGGCGAAGGATTCAGGCGCATCTCATCACAGCCCGGCAACACCACGGCACCGAAAGGCCGGCCTAGCAACTGTGCCAGCGGCAGGATCACCACCTGCTCCTGCGGCGGGTACTCGGGTGTGAAGCTGGCCGCCTCCAGCGCCTGGTCGACCCAGCGCGTGAAATCCGTCAACGACAGGCGGCGCTGCGCCAACAGCGCATCGGCCGGCAGTGCGATACCCGCTTCCGACAAGCGCAACGTGGCCAGCACCGTGTCGCCGGCCACGTCGTCCTGCAGCAGGGCCCACTGGCCACTGCGCTGCAACAGTTCACGCAGGGCCAGCAGCCATTGCGGTAAGGTACGCGGCCGCTGCAGGCCATCGCGCAGCGCTTCAAGGTCGGCCAACAAGGCCGCCAGTGCCGGTTGCTCGCTGGCGCCCAGCGCCCCCGGCACGCCGCGCCACTCGCGCAGCGGCTGGCGGCGCAGTTGTGCTTCCAGTTGGCGCACGGCCGTGCTCTCGAAGGCCGGTGCGTTCTTGAGCCAGTCGAGCACAGCATCGCTGGCCACGTTCCAGGCACAGGCGCGCAGTGCGCCCATGACGTGGGCGCCAGCGCGGCTGGTGGAGAGTTTCCAGCCGGTCTCATCACGGATCTGCAGATCGCGCGAGGCCAGCATGGCACGCACGCGGCGTGTCAGCGCGCGGTCGATCGCCACCAGCGCCACTGGTGTGCGACCGGCATTGACATGCTGCAGCACGCAGGCCGCGGCGCGCTGGGCCTCGTCCTGCGCATCGCGCGTCTTGTGGAACGCTGGGACGACACCGGCCTGTGCCAGTTCGCCGTCAAGCGCCATCACAGCCATGCGCTCGCCCCACACCGCCTGCAAGGCCGCCGGCAAGGGGTCGGGCTGAAAACCCTGCAGCGCGATCAGGCAGTCGGTCGACTCGATGACACGCGGCTCGAACAGCACGTCGCTGGCGTAAGACGAATTGGCGGCCCAGGCCACCGCCAGCTGAGCCACCGCGGCCTCCAGTGCCAGCGCGCCGGCATCCATGCCGGTGGCCGCCGCGCTGCGTGCCCGAGCGCCCCAAGCGGCGCGTTCGGATGGCGGCACGGCCGCGGCCAAGGCACCGAGTTGCTGCGCTGCCTCCAACAACAGTGGCGTAGCCGCATCGGCCTGCGCGCCCAGGCTGGTGCGCTCCAGCATGGCGCGTGCCGTCAGCACATCCAAGGCAGCATCGAAGGTGATGTCGGTGGCCGCCGGGGTGAAGCCGCCCAGGCTGCGGCTCCAGTTCTGCGTGGTCTCGAAACGCGGCGCAAAACCATCCGGGTGGGCTTGCGCCCACAGGCGTGCTGCCAAGGGCATGAGCTGGGCGTAAGGCAACAGCACCACGGTACGTGCCGGGTGCGCGCCACGCGCGTGCAGGTGGGCGGCGATGCGTGCCAGCCAGCCTTGCTCGGGCGCCAGCCAGCAGTCCAGCGTCGGGTAGAGGGCCGGATCGAGTACGAAGGGGAAGCGAGCGGTTAACGCTATGGTGTTCATAGCACTGGCCCGCTGTCGGGGTACTTGGTTTCTGTCACAATGCCGCAACTTTAGCTGTATTGCCAAACTGTCAAAGGAGCCCTCATGGCCAGCGACCTCATCAAACATGTTTCAGACGCCACTTTCGAAGCCGACGTGCTCCAGTCGGCCCAGCCCGTGCTGGTCGATTACTGGGCCGAGTGGTGCGGTCCTTGCAAGATGATCGCCCCCATCCTGGATGAAGTGTCCAGCACCTACGAAGGCAAGCTGCAGATCGCCAAGATGAATGTGGACGAGAACCGTGACATCCCGGCCAAGTTCGGCATCCGCGGCATCCCGACCCTGATGCTGTTCAAGGGCGGCCAGCTGGCTGCCACCAAGGTCGGTGCCATGAGCAAGGCCCAGCTGACCGCCTTCATCGACCAGCAACTGGCCTGATCCAGCCCTTCTTCAGCGACCCGGTTTAGCTGCCGGGTTGCTCCAAGGCAAAACGCGCCCCTTCGGGGGGCCGCCTTGTACGCGTAGCGACAAGCGCGAGGGCCTTGGTACTGTGGCCTTATTTCCTGTCATAATCAAACCTGAACGCCGGTTCCCTGTCTGGAGCCGGTTCGAGTTCCCGGCTGGCAAGGCCCTCTGTCTGCCCTGTCCCCACCTCCCCCGGATTTTTTGATATCTCTCTCCCCTTTGGGGCTCTATCCATGCACTTAAACGAACTCAAGGTACTGCACGTATCTGAAATCCTCAAACAGGCTGAAGAGCTTGAAATTGAGAATACTGGCCGCATGCGCAAGCAGGAGTTGATGTTTGCCATCATCAAGAAGCGCGCCAAGGGCGGCGAACAGGTGTTTGCCGACGGCGTGCTGGAAATCCTGCCCGACGGCTTCGGCTTCCTGCGCAGCCCCGACTCCAGCTACACCGCCAGCACGGACGACATCTACATCAGCCCGAGCCAGGTGCGCCGCTTCAACCTGCACACCGGCGACATGATCGAAGGCGAAGTGCGCACCCCGAAAGACGGCGAGCGCTACTTTGCCCTGAACAAGCTGGAAAAGGTCAACGGCGGCCCGCCCGAAGGCAACAAGCACAAGGTCATGTTTGAAAACCTGACCCCTCTGTTCCCCAAGGAGCAGATGAAGCTGGAGCAGGACATCCGTGGTGAGGAAAACATCACCGGCCGCGTGATCGACATCATTGCCCCCATCGGCAAAGGCCAGCGCGCCCTGATCGTGGCGCAGCCCAAGAGCGGCAAGACCGTGATGATGCAGCACATCGCGCACGCGATTTCGGCCAACTACCCCGACAGCTACCTGATGGTGCTCCTGATCGACGAGCGCCCGGAAGAAGTGACCGAGATGCAGCGCACCGTCAAGGGCGAGGTGATTGCCTCCACCTTCGACGAGCCGGCCGCCCGCCACGTGCACGTGGCCGAGATGGTGATCGAGCGCGCCAAGCGCCTGGTCGAGCTCAAGAAGGACGTGGTGATCCTGCTGGACTCCATCACCCGCCTGGCCCGCGCCTACAACAACGTGGTGCCCTCCTCCGGCAAGGTGCTGACCGGTGGTGTGGACGCCAACGCCCTGCAGCGCCCCAAGCGCTTCCTGGGTGCTGCGCGCAACGTGGAAGAAGGCGGCTCGCTGACCATCATCGCCACCGCGCTGGTCGATACCGGCAGCCGCATGGACGAAGTGATCTTCGAAGAGTTCAAGGGCACCGGCAACTCCGAAATCCACCTGGACCGCCGCCTGTACGAAAAGCGCGTTTTCCCCTCCATCCAGCTCAACCGCAGCGGCACTCGCCGCGAAGAACTGCTGCTGCAGCCGGAAATCCTGCAGAAGACCCGCATCCTGCGCCAGTTCCTCTACAACATGGACGAAATCGAGGCCATGGAGATGGTGCTCAAGCAGATGCGCGCCACGAAGAACAACAACGAGTTCTTCGACATGATGCGAAGGGGTGGATAACCCCCCAGGCTACGCGGCCCGGCAATGCCGGTTCCGCGGGTGCCCGCGTATGGGTCAGCGCTACGTGCAGCCCCCGCAAGCTGTTGATTTCACTGTATAATCCGACGTTTTCTGCGGAAAGTAGCCCAGATGGTCTGGCCCGGCTCCCGCACCTATAGGAAGAATCATGAAAGAAGGCATTCACCCCAATTACCGCGAAGTTTGCTTCCAGGACATGTCCAATGGTTTCAAATTCGTGACCCGTTCCTGCGCCAACACGAAGGAAATGATCAAGATGGAAGACGGCCGCGAACTGCCGCTGTTCAAGCTGGATACCACCAGCGAGTCGCACCCCTTCTACACCGGCACGCAGAAATCCGTGGACAACATGGGCGGCCGCGTTGAGAAGTTCCGCAACCGCTTCGGCAAGACCGCTGCCAAGTAAACTGGCTAGCGATTCCCGCCAAGGGCAGCCCGGGTTTCCGTGCTGCCCTTTTGTTTTCCTGACCACCCAAAGTTGACCGCGTGAACCAGCCCACCCCCGCCATCGTTGCCCAGGCCGCCGTGCGGCGGCTGCCACGTGCCGCGCTCTTGCTGTTCTGCCTGGCCTATGTGCTGCCGGGTTTTGTCTGGCGCGATCCTTGGCGCAGCGCCGACATCACGGCTTTCGGCTACATGCTGGAATTGGCCGGCAACACCACATCCTGGCTGGACCCGCGCCTCATGGGCCAGCAACCCGACGTCAATGCCCTGCTGCCCTATTGGCTGGGGGCCTGGGCCCTGAAACTCGCGCCGGGCTGGATCGCGCCCGATTTCGCTGCCCGCATTCCTTTCATCGCCCTGCTGACGCTTACCCTGGCAGCCGTTTGGCAAGGCATCTACTACCTGGCACGCAGTCCGCTGGCACAACCGGTGGCCTTTGCCTTCGGTGGCGAGGCCCGGCCGGCCGACTATGCCCGTGCCATGGCCGACGGCGGCCTGCTGGCCTTCATCGCCTGCCTGGGTCTGGCCCAGCTATCGCATGAAACCACGCCTGCCGTGACCCAACTGTGCTTCAGCGCCCTCGCGTTCTACGCCGTGGCGGCCATGCCCTACCGCCGAATCGGCCCGATCCTGGCCGGTACAGCCGCCCTGCTGGGCCTCACGCTCTCCGGTGCTCCGGCCATGGCCGCGCTGTTCGGTGCCGGCAGCGTGGCCGTCCATCTGCTCGACCGCAGCCATGCCACCCGAGAGGACGGCCCTCCCATGCGCTGGGATCGGCGCTGGGCCTGGGGCATCGCTTTGCTGACACTGCTGGCCGCCGGTCTGGCAACGGCGCTTGACCTGTGGCACTGGAGCATCAAACTCCCTCCCTTGAAATGGGAGACGTGGCACGGCTTGGGCAGCCTGCTTTTATGGTTCACCTGGCCGGCTTGGCCGCTGGTGCTGTGGACGCTGTGGCGCTGGCGCCACCAGTTGCTCAGCACCCACGTGCGTCGCCACCTCGCCTTGCCACTGTGGTTTGCACTGGTCACCGTCTCCGCCACGCTGGTGACACCGGCCAGCGACCGCGCCCTGCTGCTTGCCCTGCCGTCACTTGCCACGCTGGCCGCCTTCGCCCTGCCAACCCTGGAGCGCAATGTCTCAGCACTGGTCGACTGGTTCACCCTGCTGTTCTTCACCGGCTGCGCCTTCATCATCTGGGTGGTCTGGATCGCCATGCAGACCGGTTTCCCGCCACAACCGGCTGCCAATGTGGCACGGCTGGCCCCCGGGTTTGAGGCCGGCTTTACCCTCCTGCCTTTTGTGTTCGCCACCCTCGCCACGCTGGCCTGGGCGTGGCTCGTCAAATGGCGCGTGGGGCGACACCGCGCCGCCATCTGGAAAAGCTTGGTGCTGCCAGCCGGCGGTGCCGCGCTGTGCTGGTTGCTGCTGACCACGCTGTGGATGCCACTGCTCGATTTCGCACGCAGCTACGAGCCGCTGGTGCGTCGCGTGGAAGCCGTCGTCAAGCCGGCCGAATGCATCGAAACCTTCGGCCTCAAACCAGGCCTGCACACCGCGTTCCGCTTCTATTCGCCGTTGTCGCTCAAGGCCGCAGGCGCACCCAAAGGCTGTTCGTGGCTGGTGATCGACAAGGATGCCTTGTTCATGCTGCCCGGCGTGGTCAATCCGGCGCAATGGCGAGAGCACCAAACCCTGGGCCATCCGCGCGAGGGAGAGGAAGACCTTGTGATCTACAGGCGCGTCGCCCGCACCGGCTCCTGAGACCTGTGTCGGAACTCAAAACCATTTCCCGCCATGCCGGCAGCGTGCTGGTCGGCCAACTCGCCACCATGGCCTTCGGCGTCACCGACACCATCGTCGCCGGGCGCTATGCCGAGGCCTCGCTGGCCGCGCTCTCTGTCGGTTCGGCCATTTACATGAGCGTCTATGTGGCGCTGATGGGCGTATTGCAGGCCCTGCTGCCAGTCTGGGCCGAACTGCACGGCGCCCAAAAACCGCGGCAGCTTGGCTTCTCCTTCCGCCAATCGCTTTACCTGTGCGGGGCCTTGATGGTGTTTGGCATGGCCATCCTGCTGCAACCGGCGGTCCTGCTCGACTGGGCCGAAGTGCCGGCCGCCTTGCGCGGTGAGGTGCTGGATTACCTGGGTATGCTGGCCCTGGCCCTGCCGCCGGCTCTGCTGTTTCGCCTCTACAGCACACTCAACCAGAGCCTGGGCAAACCGCTGCTGGTGACCTGGCTGCAGATCGGCTCGCTGTTCGTCAAAGTACCGCTCTCGATCTGGTTTGCCTTCGGCGGCTTCGGGCTGGCGCCGCAAGGCGTTGTCGGTTGTGCCCTGGCCACCCTGGTCGTGCAGTGCCTGATGCTGGCCTTGGCCTTGTGGCTGCTACGCACCCGCCCCCTCTACCATCCCTACCGCCTCTGGCACCGTCTGGAAAAACCACACGGCCCCACGCTGGCCGCCTTTGCACGCGTCGGGGTGCCCAGCGGGCTGACCATTTTGGTGGAGGTGACTTCCTTCACGCTGATGGCCCTGTTTGTTGCGCGCCTGGGCACGACCGCCGCCGCCAGCCACCAGATCGCCGCCAATCTGGCTGCCGTGCTTTACATGGTGCCGCTGGCCATCGGGATCGCTACCAGCGCACGTACCAGCTACTGGCTCGGGGCGGATCAGCCACGCCAGGCTCGGCATGCGGTGGGTCTGGGCTTCATGCTGGTGCTGGCTTGTGCCGTGCTGCTGGCAGGTCTTCTGCTTGTGGTGCGTGACCCGTTGGTACGGCTGTATGCACGCAGCCCGGAGGTGATTGCATTGGCCGTCCCGCTCTTGTTCTGGATCGCCGCCTTCCACTTGTTTGATGGCCTACAGGCACTGGGCGTCTTCGTCTTGCGCTGCTTTCGCATCACGCTCTCGCCCTTCCTGATCTACGGCGTACTGCTGTGGGGACTCGGCTTGTACGGTGGCTACCAGCTGGCCTACCATGGCCTCGGACCCTGGCCTGCCATGCAGACGCCCGCCGCCTTCTGGATTGCCGGCATGGTGGCCTTGGCACTGGCCGCGCTGATCTTCTGGCTCATGATCTGGCAGGTGCTGCGACGCGAACATCGCCCAGACTGAAAACATCCCACGGCGTTTGCGCTGGGGTGGTCTCAAACCCTCACAACCTGAAGCGTTGAACTCGCCCGACTCGCGCCTGCACAACCGGTCATGCAGAACGCACACGGTTGGCCGGGAACACCACGGCGAAGCGTGAACCCTTGCCAAGGGTGCTTTCTATTTTCAATTCGGCGTTATGGCGCTGTGCCACGTGCTTGACGATGGCCAAACCCAGCCCGGTGCCTCCCGTGTCACGCGAACGGCTGCGGTCCACCCGGTAGAAACGCTCGGTCAGGCGCGGAATGTGCTCGGGAGCGATACCCGGACCACTGTCCTGCACAAAGAACTCATAACGCCCGTCATCATGACGCAGCCAACCAACATTGATCTGCCCGCCTGCCGGGGTGTAGCGAATGGCGTTGCCAACCAGATTGGACAGGGCGCTGTGCAACTCGGTTGACGTCCCGGCAATGTCTTCCTGCGCCGTCACGTCGAAGCTCAGCACCTGCATCGGCCCCTCCGGCGGGGTCAACACCATCGACAAGGCACGTCCCTCCTGCTCCAGTTGCAGCAGCAGTGAACGGACCGAGGTCCACTCGCCAGTCCCTGGCAGCGGACTCCCCTCGAGCCGTGAGAGGGTAAGCAAGTCCTTGACCAGGGTTTGCATGCGCTCTGCCTGCTGGGCCATCAGATCCAGATAGCGCGCACGTTCAGCCTCGTTGAGTGGCAAGCTCTGCAGGGTCTCGACAAAACCCGTCAGCACGGTCAGCGGCGTACGAATCTCATGCGAGACATTGGCCACAAAGTCGCGCCGCATGGCTTCGGCCTGCTCCAGCGCCGTCACATCACGCGACAGCAGCAAGCGACGACCATCGCCGTAAGGATGCAAGTGCACCGAGAGCCGCACCGGACGCGAGGCACTGTGGCCGCGCCCCGGCATGGTCACTTCGTGCAGGAAATCGCCGCCGGCCGCATAGGCGGCATAACCGGGATCACGCACCAGATTGCCGAAATGCTGCAGCAGATCGCGTTGTACATCCAGTCCGAAATGATCCGCCGCGGTCTGGTTGAACCATTCGATGCGCCCCTCGGCATCAAGCAGAACGACGCCATTGGGCGAAGCCTGCAACGCAGCGAGGAAATCCTGCAAGCGGGCATCGCTCTCGCGGATCTGCTGTTCGCGCCCCCGTACCAGGCGGCGCGCGCGGTCTGCCACCTCACCCCACAAACCATAGTTGAGCGGCACATCGGACACATCCGCCTGACGCAACCAGTTCAGCAGCTTCAGCCCGCGTGAAAAGTCGAGCAAGACCCACAGCAGGCCAGCCACGGACATGCCGGCCAAGGCACCCCGGATCTGCAAAGCATCCGGCGCCGCCCAGGCGCCCGCCAGCGCCCCAAGGCACTGAATCAGCAGGAAGGAAAAAAGCCGCAAGAACATGGCGCCGCCTCAGGGCTGTGACAACAAGACAGCGGGCCTCAGTCCCGTCCCGCCAGGCTGACAGCAGCCACCGGCTGCACTGTGAAGCGATAGCCGGCACCACGCACCGTCTCCACCATGGTCGAAGCATCGCCCAGGGCTTCCCGCAAGCGCTTGACGTGGACATCCACCGTTCGCTCTTCGATGAAAACATGGTCACCCCAGACCTTGTCCAGCAATTGGCCACGGCTGTGCACGCGCTCAGCATGGCTCATCAGGTACTGCAGCAGCTTGAACTCGGTAGGCCCGAGCTTGAGCGGCTGCTCCTGAAAAGTCACGCGGTGCGTGGCCGTGTCCAGTGTCAGACCACCCAACGTCACGGCACCACCGGTCTGCTCCGGCGCGCGGCGGCGCAAAACGGCACGAATGCGGGCCAGCATCTCCTTGGTGGAAAAGGGTTTGACCAGGTAGTCGTCCGCACCGGCATCCAGGCCCGCGACACGGTCGGCTTCATCACCGCGTGCCGTCAGCATGATGATCGGAACGGCCTTGGTTCGCGCATCGGCCCGCCAGCGCTTGGCCAGCGTCAGGCCACTCTCGCCAGGCAGCATCCAGTCAAGCAGGATAAGGTCGGGCAACACCGCGTCCAGCTCACGCTGGGCGCTGTCACTGTCCATGGCCCAGGTCGGACGAAAACCGTTGTGACGCAGATTGACGGCGATGAGTTCGGCAATCGCCGGCTCGTCTTCCACGATCAGGACTGCTGGCTGATGCTTCATTTCAGGACGGATTCGATTTCTTCAATGGAGGAGTGGCGCACGTCCGCCCCCTTGACGATGTAGATGATGAGTTCGGCAATGTTCTTGGCGTGGTCGCCCACACGCTCGATCGCCTTGGCCAGGAACAGCAGGTCCAGGCTCGGCGAAATCATGCGAGGGTCCTCCATCATGTACGTGATGAGCACGCGCATGAAGTTGTCGAACTCCTTGTCGATCAGGTCATCCTCTTTCAGGATGGAAACCGCCGCAACAGTGTCCAGACGCGCAAAGGCGTCCAGTGCCTTGCGCAGCAGGCCGGAGGCCAGGTCTGCAGCCACGCGCAGTTCGGAAGCCGGCAGGTTGCGCGGCGTACCGCTCTGGATGATGGAAAGCACCATGCGTGCCATCTTTTCCGCCTCATCGCCTGCCCGCTCCAGGTTGGCGGTGGACTTGGAAACGGCTATCAGCAGACGCAGGTCACGCGCCGTCGGCTGGCGGCGCGCAATGATGGATGAGAGCTCACGGTCAATCTCGACTTCCATCGCGTTGACGCGCTTCTCCGTGTCGATGACCTTGTGTGCCACTTCAGCATTGAACTGCCCCAGGGCATGAATGGCCTGCTGGACCTGGGACTCGACCAGACCACCCAGCTCCATGACACGGGTTGAGACGGAGTTGAGTTCGCTGTCGAACTGGGTCGATAGGTGTTTTTCGGGCATGTTCCTTCTCCTTAGCCGAAGCGGCCGGTGATGTAATCTTCAGTTTCCTTGCGCGTGGGCTTGAAGAACATCTGCTCAGTGGAGCCGAACTCCACCAGATCGCCCAGGTACATATAAGCCGTGTAATCGCTGCAACGCGCGGCCTGTTGCATGTTGTGTGTCACGATGACCACGGTGTAATCGTCCTTGAGCTCCGTGATCAGCTCCTCGATCTTGGCCGTGGAGATCGGATCCAGCGCCGAACAGGGCTCATCGAGCAGAAGCACTTCGGGCTTTATCGCGATGCCGCGCGCAATGCACAGGCGCTGCTGCTGACCGCCCGACAGGCTGGAGCCGCTCTGCTTGAGCTTGTCTTTCACCTCGTTCCACAACGCGGCTTTGCGCAATGCCCACTCGACGCGTTCTTCCATGTCGGTGGCATTGAGGGATTCGAACAGCTTGATGCCGAAGGCAATGTTGTCGTAGATCGACATCGGAAACGGCGTCGGCTTCTGGAACACCATGCCGACCTTGGCGCGCAGCAGAGCCACGTCCTGCTTGCTGGTCAGGAGGTTCTCGCCATCGAGCAACACTTGCCCCTCAGCCCGCTGGTCCGGATACAGCTCGAACATGCGATTGAATACGCGCAACAGCGTGGACTTGCCGCAACCGGACGGGCCGATGAAAGCCGTGACTTTGTTCTGCGGGATGTCCAGGTTGATGCCCTTGAGCGCGTGGAACTTCCCGTAGAAGAAGTTCAGGTCACGAACCGAAATCTTCGCCGCGGATGTTTCGGCAGGAGTGGTGTTGTCCATAGGTTGCCTTGGGTGAAATTCGCTGACGTACATGAGCTCAGTCCTTGTGGCGCGTCAGCACGCGCGCCAGGATGTTGAGCCCGAGCACGGTGATGGTGATCAGCAGCACACCGGCCCAGGCCAGCTGCTGCCAGTTTTCGTAAGGACTCATGGCGAACTTGAAGATCGTGACCGGCAGGCTGGCCATGGGATCGTTCAGGTTCGATGTCCAGAACTGGTTGTTCAAGGCGGTGAACAGCAGCGGCGCCGTTTCACCCGAAATGCGGGCAATCGCCAGCAATATGCCAGTGACCACACCAGCGCGCGCCGAACGCAGCGTGATGCTCATGATGACTTTCCACTTCGGCGTCCCGAGCGCATAAGCCGCTTCGCGCATGCCTGCTGGCACCAGCTGCAGCATGTTCTCGGTGGTGCGGATCACCACGGGAATCACGATCAGCGCCAGTGCGATCACACCCGCCCAGCCGGAAAAAGACTTGAAGCGCGCCACCACCACCGCATAGACGAACAGACCAATCACGATGGACGGCGCTGACAACAGAATATCGTTGACGAAACGCGTGACCGATGCAAGCCAGCCACGCGGGTCGTATTCAGCCAGATAAATACCGGCCATGATGCCGATCGGCGTGCCCACACAGGTGGCCAGTAGCACCATCAGGAAAGATCCGTAAATGGCATTGGCAATACCGCCTGCTTCGTTGGGCGGTGGCGTCATCTGTGTCAGGGTGGCAATCGTCATGCCGCCGATACCGAGACGGAATGTCTCCCACAGGATCCAGAACAGCCAGAACAGGCCGAAGGCCATCGCCCCCAACGACAGCGTCAGGGCGATGATGTTGACACGCTTGCGACTGGCATAACGTGCACGGCGGATGTCGTCCATGTCTGTCATGACTTGGCCCCTTCGTTTTTCTTGAGTTGGAGCAGCAGCAACTTGGAGAGGGACAGCACCACAAAGGTAATGAAGAACAGGACCAGCCCGAGGTAGATCAGAGAAGCTTGGTGTATGCCACTGGCCGCTTCCGCGAATTCGTTAGCCAAGGCTGACGTGATGCTGTTGGCGGCCTGAAACAGGCTCAAGGAGTCGAGCTGGTTCATGTTGCCGATGACGAAGGTCACAGCCATGGTTTCACCCAGAGCGCGCCCCAGCCCCAGCATGATGCCGCCAACCACCCCGGCCTTGGTATAAGGCAGAACCACGGTGGAGACCACCTCCCAGGTTGTCGCACCCAGGCCGTAAGCGGACTCCTTCAAGAGGGGGGGCGTGACCTCGAACACATCGCGCATGACAGAGGCGATGAACGGGATGATCATGATGGCCAGAATGATGCCGGCCGACAGGATACCAATGCCCACCGGCGGCCCGGACACCAGGGCCCCAAGGTAAGGAATGCCACTGAACAGCGACTGCAGCGGCGTTTGCACATATTTGGCCAAGATGGGGCCGAACACCAGCAGCCCCCACATGCCGTAAACGATGGACGGAACAGCCGCCAGCAGCTCGATGGCCGTGCCCAGCGGGCGTTTGAGCCAGGCCGGTGACATTTCCGTCAGAAACAAAGCGATGCCGAAGCTCACCGGCACGGCAATCAACAAGGCGATGATGGACGTGGCCAGCGTGCCATAAATCATCACCAGACCACCAAAATTTTCCTGCACCGGATCCCAGACCGGATTGGCCAGGAAACCCAGGCCGTAGCGCTCGATGGCAGGCCAGGCGCCGACTAACAGCGACGCCAGAATGCTGATCAGCAGCGCCAGAGTCAACCAAGCCGCCCCCTTGGCAAGCCAGCCAAACAAGGCATCGGCCCAGGGTCCCGTACGAACGGAGGTGACAGACGAAGAAGAACTCATGGCGCTGTGATGGTTAAAAGAAAATTACTTGAAGGAGACCGAATGACCGGAGGCGTCCTTGACCTCGCTCCAAGACTTCTCGATGGCAGTCTTCACGCCGGCAGGCATGGGCACATAGTCCATTTCGTCAGCGGTCTTGTCGCCGTTCTTGTAAGCCCAGGAGAAGAACTTGAGTGTGGCCGCTGCTTGAGCCGGCTTGTCCTGCACCTTGTGCATCAGGATGAAAGTGGCACCGGTCATGGGCCAGGAATCCTTGCCCGGTTGCTCGGTCAGGATCTGGTAGAAGCTCTTGGCCCAGTCAGCGCCTGCAGCAGCAGCCTTGAAGGCCGTGTCGTCGGGCGACACGAAGTTGCCGGCCTTGTTCTGCATCTGCGCATAGGTCATCTTGTTCTGCTTGACGTAGGCATATTCCACGTAGCCGATGGAGTTGGGCAGGCGACCGACAAAAGCGGCCACACCTTCATTACCCTTGCCACCTGCACCAGTGGGCCAGTTGACCGCCGTGCCTTCGCCGACCTTGGTCTTCCACTCGGTGTTGACCTTGCTCAGGTAGTTGGTGAAGATGAAAGTGGTACCGGAACCATCCGCGCGGCGCACCGGGGCGATGGCGGCATCAGGCAGGTTCAGGCTGGGGTTGATCGCCTTGATGGCGGGGTCGTTCCACTTGGCAATCTTGCCCAGGTAGATGTCGCCCAGCACTTGGCCGTTGAGCTTGAGTTGACCGGGCGTCACGCCCTGGATGTTCACGACCGGCACCACACCACCAATAACGGTGGGGAACTGCAACTGGCCCTTCTTGGCCAGCTCATCGTCCTTGAGCGGCATGTCGGAAGCACCGAAATCAACGGTTTTGGCATCGATCTGGCGAATGCCAGCGCCGGAGCCGACAGACTGGTAGTTGATCTTGACGCCCGTGGCCTTGTTGTAGTCGGCCGCCCACTTGGAATACAGCGGGGCCGGGAAGCTGGCGCCGGCACCCGTCACGTCCTGAGCGGCGGCCATGCCGGCAGCGGTCAGCAGGGTCACGGCCGTCAGGCCCAGCATCGTGCGATTGAAAGTCGTTGTCATCAAAAGCTCCTTGAGGAATGTTGGTTGGATAACCAGCTACTAATTTAAGAAGTTTTTATGTCAGTGATGTGACACAAGATGAAAACAACATCACAAAATCTGTCGTGATTTTGTCACGAAATTGACAAACTTGATTCATCAATTCGTCACATGACATCCCTACTATCCTCGCTTCGCCTTTGCCGCGCGGCGAGGCTTCCCAGGGAGTTCGAGTCATGTCCAAGTCACTTCTGAACCGGCGCCGCCTGCTCACAGGCGCCGTCGGACTCCCTTTTTTGACGGCTCAGCCGACCTGGGCACAAGCGCTCAAGCAGACGCTCACGGCACGCAACTTGAGCATTGCCCAGATCGTGGACACCTCGACAACGCAACAGGACGTCTCGCGCGACTTCCTGATCGGCTCGCGTGCTGCCTGGCAGGACATCAATGCCCGTGGCGGCATACGCGGCAGACCCATTCAGCACTTGGTACTCGAAGTGGACGGCAGCATGCCCAGTCTGCGCGCCGCACTGGAGACCATCAGAACGCAGCCCCAGTGCCTTGCTCTTTGCGGAACGGCCGGCGACAGAACCGCCACACAACTGGTGCAGTTACTGCGTCAGGAGCAACTCGACATCGCCCATGCCGCCCCCTGGCTGCACAACGCAGATGGGCAGGAAGAACGCACCTTCTGCATCTTCGCCTCCCGTCAAGAGCAGATTGCCCATGCCTTGAAATCGCTGTCGACCAACGGCGTGGCAGAACTCGGTGCGGTCTACGCCTCGGCACAAGAAAACGCCTTGTACCGCGCCGATGTCGAGCGTGCAGCGGCAGACCTGAAGCTCCGGCTCACGAGCTATACGCTCAGCGGCTCATTGCGCCAAGCCGGCGCGAGCCTGAACAGCGACACCCCGGCCATTTTGCTGTTCCTCGGCGGCACTCCCGAACTGGCCCAGTTCACCCAAGGCATGGAAAAGCAAACGCGCCAGCGCTACGTCATCGCGCTGGCCGATGTCAATCTGCAGACCATGGCGCAGCTCGGCGCGGCCCGCAACACGCCGGTGGTGGCAACCCAGGTTGTGCCCATGGTCAATGCCGGTCTGCCCGTGGTCCGTGCTTACCGTGAAACGCTCGCGCGGCTGTTCGACGAGGCACCGACCGCCTTGAGTCTGGCCGGCTTCATCGCCGCACGCTACACGCAGGAAGTCTTGCAAACCATTGAACCAGCGCCAACCCGGCAGAACGTGCTGCAGGCCTTCCAGCGCCGCGCACCACTGGACCTGGGCGGTTTTCGCATCAGTTTCAACGGCCTGCGACGTGGCAGCCCATATGTGACGCAGAGCATGCTGAGCCTGGACGGCCGCATCGTTGGCTGAAGCGCGTCCGGGTTGGACACCAATGCTATGCTGCCCAACCAGAATGAATTGACACCATGCAAAACGGAACCCGCCTCGCTGCCGTCGACCTCGGCTCCAACAGCTTTCGACTTGAAATAGGCTACCTCGACCATGGCCAGATCCAGCGGACCGAGTACCTCAAGGAAACCGTGCGACAAGGCAACGGCCTGGATGAAAACCGCAACCTGTCGCAGCAAGCCATGCAGCGTGGCTGGGACTGCCTGGCCCGCTTCGGCGAGCGTCTGGCAGGGTTCCGAAAGCACCAGGTACGCGCCGTGGCGACCCAGACCTTGCGCGAAGCACGCAACCGGGAGGAATTCCTGGCACGGGCCAATGAGATTCTGGGCTTTCCCATTGATGTGATCTCTGGTCACGAAGAGGCTCGACTGATCTACCAGGGGGTCGCCCACCTGCTGCCCCAATCAAACGAGCATCGACTGGTCGTGGACATCGGAGGCCGCTCGACCGAGTTGATCCTGGGACGCGCCTACGAAGCCCGCTCCATGGAATCATTTCGCGTCGGCAGCGTCGCCTGGTCAATGCGTTATTTTCCCGATGGCCTCTTCACCGCGCAGGCCTTCGAAACTGCTGAAGTGGCGGCCAAAGCCGTCCTGGACGAAGCACTTAACACATTCCGCCCTGACGCCTGGGAAGTGGCCTATGGTTCTTCCGGCACGGTCGGTGCCGTCAGCGACATCCTGATGGAAGCGGGCTGGCCGGAGGGCCGAGTGACCCGCGACGGCCTCGACTGGTTGCTGGAGCGCCTGCTCAAGGCGCAAAGCGCCGACAAAGTCCGCCTTGAAGGCATGAAAGAAGACCGTCGCGCGGTGATTGGCGGTGGAGTCAGCGTGCTGCGCGCCGTGTTCGATCTGCTGTCCATCAAGGAAATGCAAGTGGCCCAGGGTGCACTGCGGCATGGCGCCTTGTACGATCTGCTCGATCGGGAACAGGAACAGACCGACCAACGCCATGCCAGCGTCAATCGCCTGACCAGCAAATTCAATATCGATCAGCCCCAGGCACAACGTGTCAGCAAGGCGGCGCGCCACCTGTTTCGGCTGATGGCCAGTGAATTTCCCGCCAGCGTACTGGACCGGCATCAGCGCAAGCTCAGCTGGGCAGCACAGCTGCACGAGATCGGCAGTGTGATTTCGCACAGCGACTACCACAAGCACGGCGCCTACATTCTGGACAATACCGATGCTGCCGGCTTCACCATGCCTGAATTGCACCGGCTCAGTTTGCTGGTGCTGGGACACCGCGGCAAACTCCGCAAGCTGGACATGGACTTCGAGGATGATGTCTTCGTCAGGCAATTGTTGGCCTTGCGTCTGGCCGTCCTGCTGTGCCATGCCCGCCGCGACCCTGATTTGCAAGGCCTGATGCTGCAGTTCAACCGCCCCCATCGTCTGGCGCTGAACTGCCGGCCGGGCTGGAGCGAAGCCTATCCGCAATCGGCCCACCTGCTGCACGAAGAGTTACTGGCCTGGCAGAAAACCCCCTGGACGCTGACCTTCAGCGAGCGTAACTAGGCGCGTTTTCCAACGTCTGCTCGCCGCGGACAAACAGGCCTCCGCCACTCATCTTGGCTTCATGCTTGGCCAACGCGGCCAGGGTGGCGACTTCTTCCTCGTCCCGCAAGGCATGTGCACCCACCCGAACAGCGCCGATAGAAAGCGTCGTACACGGGAAGAATCGCATCACGCCATGCCGGTCTTCGGCATGGATGCCACCGCACAAACGGGCGGCCTCATCGAACAGGTCACGGGCCTTGAAGGCAAACTCGCTGACGATCAGCTCGCAGCGCCGCCGCCATTCCTCGCTCTGAAACAGAATCAGGAAGTCGTCACCACCGACATGGCCCACAAAATCACGCTGCGGATCGCAATGGGTCACGGCCAGTTGCGCCAGCAAGCGGATCATCTCATCGCCTCGCCAATAGCCGTAATGGTCGTTGAAAGGCTTGAAGTTGTTCATGTCGAGGTAACACGCCACAAACTCGGCCCCGCCTTCCAACAAGCGTTTGATGTGCATGCTGATCGGAATATTGCCCGGCAAGAAGGTGAGTGGGTTGGCGTGACGCGCCGCCTCCAACCGCAGCTCGGTCACAGAACGCACCAGTTGGTCACCCGTCCCCAAGCCGATGTAGCGCCCGTTCTCGGTCACGATGAAACCATCCGTCAGGTAGCGCTGGTCTTGCGACGTCAAAATGCCGATCAGCTCGTCAATGTCGTGGTTGCGCTCGATCAGACGCGGCGAGTGGTTGGCGTACTGCATGCAGGATTTCTTGCCAAAGATCTCCCTGAAATACAGGGTGGCATAGTGATCCATGAAATGCTGACGGTTGATGATGGCCACTGGCAGGTTGTTGTCCACCACAGCAATGGCATGCAGTTCCGGACGCGCCATCAGAATGGCCGCCACTTCATCATTGCTGGTCTTCTGACTGACGCAAGGTGCATGAATCAGCGACAGGTGCCGCAGGTGCCCCAGGCGGGAAATATGCCGCTGCTCGGGCATCACGGCCACCCGTGAGTCCTGCAACACATCAATCGCGTCACTGCGAATGCTGGGCAGCACCACATTGGAGGGTCGCCCCAGAAAATAGCCTTGGCCGTAGGCAATTCCCAAGTCACGCAGCACCCGCAAGTCGTCCTCATTCTCAATGCCCTCGGCCACCAGGGCCGTGCCGAAAATTTCGGCGATCTGCATCAAGGCCTGGAGCGTCTTGAGGTTGTCGGCATGGCCGCTGATGCTGCGGCTGAAATACTTGTCGATCTTCACGATGTCCGGCTTGATCTGCGACCACAAGCGCAAGCTGGAACGACCATCACCGAAATCATCCAGCGCCAGAGACAGGCCGGTGCTGTGCAATTCCTTCACCAATTCCGCGAGCGCCGGCATGTCGGTGACGCGTTCGTGCTCGGTGATCTCCAGCACCACCATACGCGGGGACACGCCCAGATCGCGTACACACTTGCTGAAGCAGGTGCAGCCCCCTTGCTCCACCAAACTGACCAAGGCATTGGCGCTGATGTTCAGGAACAGGCGTCCAGGCTGCTTGAGCTGCCCCCATTGCTTGAGCGCCGTGAACAGACAGAAAAATTCAAGCTCATGCAACAGGCCCTCGTCCTGCGCCGCCTGCAGCAAGGCGTCGGCGCTGTGCAGCGCGGACTCACGCGGCCCTCGGATCAGCGCTTCATGGCCGTAGATGGCGCCATCCTTCAGGTCTGCAATCGGCTGGAAGACCGAGTGCAAGGCATCGTTGCGCATCATTTGTGCCAACGGGCCATCTCCCCTGACGACGTCTGGCAGGACCTTCCCCATCAGCAGGCAAATTGGATCGCTCATCTCGTGCTGCTCCATGGCTATAGCAACTTCTGGCCAGTCTTCCAACAGTTCTTCCACAACTTCTCCGCCGGCAACAACCAGCCCTCTTTAGCGACGCCCTACTTTGCTTGCAGAAGATGAATGTTTCATGACAGCTTCATGACGGTCGCATCAAAGCAACCGTTCTGCGCTTGCGTCCGAAAATTTAACGATATAAACTGTTTTTTCATTTTCAGAGAGGCATCACACATGGCAACCGCCACCAAAAAATCCACAGCAAGCAAGACTGTCAAAGCACCCGTCAAATCCAGCACGTCAACGGCCAAAAAAGCCGCACCGACGCGCAAGCCCGCGCCGGCAGCCCCGGTGAAATCGGCCCCTGTGACGCCGGAGGCCAAGATCGCCAAACCGAAAAAACAGAAACTGGTGCGCGACAGCTTTACCATTCCGAAACTTGAATATGTCGTGCTCGATGAGTTGAAACTGCGCGCAACCCAACTGGCGCATCCCGTCAAGAAGAGTGAACTGCTGCGCGCCGGCATCAAGGCACTGACCAGCATGTCGGATGCGGCCCTGCTCGCCGCCCTCAAGGCTGTGCCTACCATCAAGACCGGCCGCCCCAAGAAGACCTGAACCAGACCCCCAGCAGGTGCTTTACAGCACCTCGGGGGACTGGACCGTCAGCAGCACGGTCTGGGCGCCACCGTCGCGTTGCCGGTGGCGCAACCACCAAACGGCACCTTTGCGCACCGCGCATTCGCTGGCCTGCATGCCAAGCAGTTGCGCAATCGCCTGCCCCAGCATCGGCTGGTGGCCCACGATCAAGGTTGTTCCCTTGCCCTGTGGCCACTGCACCAGTTCCAACAACTGCGCCACCGTGCCCTCAGGCGCAATTTCTTCGCGCAACTTGTATTTGCGTCCCAAGGCCAGCGCGGTCTGCTCCGTCCTGCGTGCCGGACTGACCAGCACGCGGGTGCCCTCAGGTAACTGGCGGTCAAGCCAAGTCGCCATGCGCGCGGCCTGCTTCTCGCCGCGGGGCGTGAGCGAGCGTTCCAGGTCGTTGCAGCCCGGCACCCAGTCCTGGGCTTCCGCATGGCGCCACAAGACCAGATCCATGCTCAAGTCTTTCCGCGAGCCTCGCGCGCGGCATAACGCGCCATCAAGGCGTTTTGGGCACTGATGGCTGGCCGGCTTCCAGACGGCTGCGCGCGTTCATAGTGACCGTCAGGCTGCAGATCCCAGGCGTCCAGGCTGTCGTGCAGCCCCGCCACCAGGCATTCATCCACGATACGCTGACGCAGCACCGGATCCAAGACTGGCCAGGCCAGTTCGACCCGACGCAGCATGTTGCGGTTCATCCAGTCGGCACTCGACAGGTAAAGCTCCTCGGTCTCCCCTTGTGCAAAGTAGAAGACACGCGCATGCTCCAGAAAGCGTCCGATGATCGAACGGACCCGGATGTTGTCGGTTTCACCAGGCACTTGCGCTGGCAACATGCATGCCCCACGGACGATGAGGTCAATCTTGACGCCGCATTTACCGGCCGCAATCAGGGCGCGGATCAGTGCTTCGTCAGTCAGTGCGTTCATCTTGGCCACAATACGGGCCGGTTGACCGGCAGCGGCCGCAGCCCCCAGGCTCTCGATTTTTTCCAGCAGCTTGCGATGCAACTGGAGCGGCGCCATCCACAGGCGGTTCATGCGGGGCAGCCGGCTTTGGCCGGCCAGATGGATGAAGACATGCTCAATGTCCGAAGTCAGCGCGGTATCGGCAGTCAGGTGACTGATATCCGTGTAGAAGCGGGCCGTCACCGGGTTGTAGTTGCCCGTGGACAAATGCGCATAACGCTTGTAGTGTTTGCCTTCGCGCCGCGTGACCAGCATCATCTTGGCATGGGTCTTGAGCCCCACCACGCCGTAGACAACCTGCACACCGATGGACTCGAGCTTCTCGGCCCAGTTGATATTCACTTCCTCGTCAAAACGGGCCTTGAGCTCCAGCACGACGGTGACCTCCTTGCCGCGCCGCACCGCCTCACGCAACAACTCCATCAGCTCGGAACTCGCCCCCGTGCGATAGATGGTCTGTTTGATGGCCATGACCTGCGGGTCATCGACCGCCTCGCGCAGAAAGGCCAGCACGCCCTCGAAGCTCTCGTATGGCTGATGAATGAGCACATCACCCCGCTTGAGTTGATCGAAGATCGGCTGATCGCGCCCCAGCTGTTGAGGGTACGACGCCTTGTACGCCGGGAAACGCAGATGGGGCTCATCGACCAGGTCCACCAACTGGTTCAAACGCACCAGATTGACGGGCCCCTGAACGCGAAACAGCGCGCCCTCGGGCAAACCGAACTGCTTGAGCAGGAAACTGGCCAGGTAGTCGGAACAACTGGCAGAAACCTCCAGCCGAACCGCCTGACCGTAATGGCGGTGCTGCAGCCCCTGGCGCAAGGCGGTACGCAGGTTTTTGACGTCTTCTTCGTCCACGGCCAGATCGGAATGACGCGTCACACGGAACTGGGAAAACTGACTGACTTCCCGTCCCGGGAACAACTCGGCCAGATGCGCGCGGATCACGCTGGACAGCGAGATGAACAGCGTGCGCTTGCCACACAACTTGTCCGGCAGGCGGATGACGCGTGGCAGCACGCGGGGCACCTTGACGATGGCCACATCGTTCTCACGCCCGAAAGCGTCATGCCCAACCAGCCGGACAATGAAATTGAGCGACTTGTTCGCCACTTGCGGAAACGGATGCGAGGGGTCGAGCCCGATCGGGATCAACAACGGCCGGACATCGCTCTCGAAATACTGTTTGACCCAGCGCCGTTGCGCCACATTGCGCTCACCATGTGAGAGGATACGGATGCCCTGCTTTTCAAACGCAGGGATGAGTTCATCGTTGTACAACGCGTACTGACGGTCAACCAGCTCATGGATGGCGGCCGAAAGCCGGTCAAAAGACTCTTCCGTGTAGGGGCCTTGCTGGTCATGCCCCTGCTTGGCACTCAGGTGGGGTTCAGCCCGTACCTCGAAGAATTCATCCAGGTTGGACGAGACGATGCACAGATAGCGCAAGCGCTCCAGCAAGGGCACATCGCTGCGGCAAGCCCAGTCGAAGACGCGCCGGTTGAAATCCAGAATGCTATGGTCCCTGTCCAGCAGGGTAAGCGGTTTCGACACAGCGCTCGACTTTGGTTCACTGACGGGAGACAACATCGGATCCTGACGGTTTTATTACGTTTCAGTGGCGGATTCTTTACACATTTGATGACAAAGATGTGACATCTTCACGCGCCAGCCTCAAACCCGCCTTGGATTCATCTTGACTGACTGGGACCAGATGGTCAAGAAACATGCGGCTGGACTGCTCCCAGCTGAATTCCAGTGCCCGCGCCCGCGCCTCATGGCGCGGCACGGCCAGTGCCCGGTACCAGGCACTTTTCAGGTCTGCATCCAGAATGCCGCCGGCCACTTTGCCTTCGCTGTGGCCCAGTACCTCCAGCGGGCCATCCACCGGGTAGGCCGCCACTGGCGTACCGCTGGCCATGGCCTCCAGCATCACCAGCCCAAAGGTTTCCGATTTGCTGGGCATGACAAACAGGTCGGCGGCGGCATAAACACGTGCCAGCTCGTCCCGCGGCAAGATGCCGAGCCAGCGGACATGGGGATAGCGCGCCTTCAGCGAGGCTTCCAGCGGGCCGACACCGCAAACGATCTTGGTCCCTGGTACATCGAGCTGCAAGAAGGCCTCAATGTTCTTTTCGTAAGACACACGACCGACAAACAGCGATATCGGTCGGGCCAGCAGGCCGAGTGCCGGGTGCAGCTGCACTTCTTCATGAAACGGGAACAAGCCCATGTCCACACCATGGGTCCAGCCGCGCAGATTGCGAAAGCCGCGCTGGCTCAGCATGCGCAACACCCCCTGGGTCGGCACCATCACGCCTGATGATGGCTTGTGAAAATGGCGAAACAGGGCGTAGCCCCAGGCATGCGGCACCTTGAGTGCGGCGTTCAGGATCTCCGGAAACTTGGTGTGAAACGCCGTGGTGAACGCCAGGCCGCGCTTCAAGCAGTAGGCGCGTGCCGCCCAGCCCAGCGGCCCTTCGGTGGCAATGTGGATGGCGTGCGGCGCCAGCGCATCGAGTTGCTCGCGCAGGCTTTTGGCCGGGCGCACCACCAGATCGATGCCGGGATAACCAGGACAGGGGCGTGTGCGGAACTGCCCCGGGTGCACCACGCTGATGTCATGCCCGGCACGCTCGACCTCCCTGACCAGTTCCACCAGCGTGGTTACGACGCCATTGACCTGGGGCTCCCAGGCATCCGTGATCAGTGCAATTTTCATGCGGAGACCGTCCTTGTTGCGTGTGGTTGAACCGGTACGGCGTGGGTCGCGCCCCAGTGCAACAATTCCAGCCGGCCGTCTTGGTGTTCGACCAGGGCGGTGCGACTCTCGACCCAGTCGCCGTCATTGCAGTAGAGGATGCCGTCGATATCGCGCATCTCGGCGCGGTGGATATGGCCGCACACCACGCCCTGGTGGCCCAGGCGTCGCGCCTCGTTGGCCACCGCCACCTCGAAATCGGTGACGTAGTTCAAGGCTTTCTTGACCTTGTGCTTGAGGTAGGCCGACAGCGACCAGTAAGGCAGCCCAAACTTGGCGCGCAAGTGGTTCAGGTAACGGTTGAGCTTGAGTGTGAACTCGTACAGGTTGTCACCCACGTAAGCCAGCCACTTGGCGCACTGGATCACGCCATCAAAGTAGTCACCGTGCATCACCCAGAGCTGGCGCCCGTCGGCGGTCACGTGCACGGCATCTTCCACCACCTCGATGCCGCCAAACTGGTGTCCGATGAAGCCGCGTGCAAATTCATCGTGGTTACCCGGCACATAGATGATGCGGCAGCCCTTGCGCCCACGGCGCAACAGCTTTTGCACCACGTCGTTGTGCGCCTGTGGCCAGTACCAACGCCGGCGCAGTTGCCAACCGTCAACGATGTCGCCCACCAGGTAAAGGTAGTCGCTCGGATGAGCTTTCAGAAAAGCCAGCAGCTCGTTCGCCTGACACCCTGGTGTGCCCAGGTGCAGGTCGGAGATGAAAATGGCACGCAGGCGCCCATGACGCGAGTGTTCTTCTTCGTCGCCATCGTCCTGCCCGGCCATGCCGGCCAGCCACGGGTTCATCGGATCGAAGGTCTTCTTCATCAGGCGCCGAGGAAGTGCTTGCGATAGCGTGCCGGCAGGTCTTGCAGACGCATCAGCATGGGCAGGTCGGCGCTGTTGAAGTCCGGGTCCCAGGCCGGCGCGCCCAGCACCTTGGTGCCCAGACGCAGATAACCCTTGATCAGGGCCGGCGGTTCGACCTGCAGATCGCCATTGAGCTCCTCCACCGGCAGCGGCAGGCGCGGCCGCACGTGGTATTCGATCGACGCCAGATGCGTCTCCTTGAGCTGCTTCCAGATGCTGGCCGCCACATCGCCGCTGAGCACGCCGTTGTGCAGCATCGGGATGCTGGCGCAGCCGATCATGGTGTCGAGCTGGTTGCGCACCATGAACTCGCCCAGTGCGCCCCAGAGTGCCATGATCACGCCGCCGTGACGGTGCTCAGGGTGCACGCAGCTGCGGCCCAGCTCGACCATACGGTCGCGCAGCATGCGCAGGCGCGTCAGGTCGAACTCCAGGTCGCTGTAGGTACTGCCGACACGCTTGGCTTGGGCCGGTGTCAGCACGCGGTAGGTGCCGATAACTTCGCGTGTGGCTTGGTCACGCACCAGCAGGTGCTCGCAATAGTCGTCGAACAGGTCGATGTCATGGCCCGGCACGTCGCTATTGAGTCGTGCGCCCATCTCGCCGGCAAAAATCTGGTACCTCAATCGCTGTGCGGCTCGGACGTCGTCCTGGTGTTTGGCCCACGCCACTTCAATGCCGCCACGCCCAGCAGGCGCGACTGGCTGGCTATCAGAGCCAAGGGTTTGCTGATCAGGTCGGTGAAGTGACCCCCTGGGCATGACGGCGGGCGACAGCGGGAAAGTCGGGTTAGGAAGTTCTTTCATCATGTACTCCTTGCTTCATGGTTATCTGGTTAAAAAAAAGGCCCCGGAGGAAACGGGGCCAGTAAGTACTAGGTGCCGACGATGCCGCCATCCTTGCGGCGGATAACGACGGTTGCCGAGCGCGGCCGGCCGCCTGCCGGTCCGTCCGGCCAGTTGCTGACAGCCTGCGGTTTGCTCGGGTCGCTTCGCTCACTGGCGGTCTCGCCGGGATGCTGCACGTTGACGAACATGAAACGGCGATCCGGTGTGAAGGCAATGCCGGTGATCTCACAACCGGCCGGCCCCGTCAGGAAGCGCTTGGTCTCGCCGCTGGCCGGGTCGGCGCACAGCATCATGTTGTTGCCGATGGATTTGTAGGCACCCTTGTTCATGACCGACGTGGAAATGTCGGTCTGAATCCAGAGCAGGCCGCTATCGTCAAAAGCCAGGCCATCCGGGCTGCCGTACATGTCACCCTGGATGTTGCCGCGGTGCTCCGGTTTCTCGGCGTTCGGGTCACCTGCCAGGGCAAAGTGCATCCAGCGGAATTCAGTGGCTGCCGCATCACCGCTGCCGCCACTGCCTTCGCGCCAGCGGATGATGTGACCCATGATGTTGTCGGGCCGCGGGTTGGCGGCATCCACCTCACGACCAGGTTGGCCGCGCTGGTTGTTGTTGGTCAGCGTGACGAACACCTCGCCCGTCTGCGGGTGCACGGCAATCCACTCGGGGCGATCCATCTTGGTCGCACCCACGGCGTCGGCAGCTTGGCGCGTCTTGATCAACACCTCGCCTTGGTCGGCAAAGCCCTGCGCTGCCGTCAGGCCGTTCTCCCCATGGACCAGGGGAATCCAGCGCCCATATCCCCGGGCATCGAAACGCGCCACATACAGCGTGCCGTGATCGAGCAGATCCTTGTTGGCGGCATAACCACCGGGGCGCACCTTGTCGCGCGAAACGAATTTGTAGACATACTCGAAGCGCTCGTCGTCACCCATGTAGACCACGGCATGGCCATCCTTCGTCAAGCTGGTGGTGGCGCCCTCATGCTTGATGCGCCCCAGCGCCGTGCGCTTGATGGGGGTCTGCGTCGGGTCCATCGGATCAATCTCCACCACCCAGCCGAAGCGGTGCGGCTCGTTGGGGTGCTTGGCCGCGTCGAAGCGCTCATCGAATTCATGCCAGCGGTAGCCCCAGCCCTTGTGGCGCAGGCCGTAGCGCTGCTCGTCGGCGTTGGGCTTCTCCTGCGACGAGAAATAGCCGTTCCAGTTCTCCTCGCAGGTCAGGTAGGTACCCCAGGGTGTGCGGCCGGCGGCACAGTTGTTGAGCGTGCCCAGCACGCGGGTGCCAGCGGGGTCAGCCGCCGTCTTGAGCAGCGCATGGCCACGTGCCGGGCCGCTGACGGCCATCGGCGTGTTGCCGGTGATGCGTCGCGCATAACGCGAGCCCGGCATGACGCGCCATTGGCCCTGGCGCTCGACGATCTCGATCACGCTCACACCGTGAGCGGCTTGCGACTTGCGCACCTTGTCGGCAGACCAGTTCTGCATGCCGTCCGCATGCAGCAGCCCATCGTCGGTGTACTCATGGTTGATCGCCAGCAGGCCGTGGCGCGGGTTGCCATCAATCGGGAAGAAAGCCATGCCGTCGTGGTGCATGCCGGCCTGCAGGCTCTGCTCTTCCCAGCTGTTGGAGCCATCGGTCTTGAAAGCGGGCGAACCGGCCTTCATACCCACGGCATCACCCCAGCGGTACAGCACTTGCGCCTCGTACTCGGTCGGCACCTTCAGCGAGTCCCCGGCCGACACCGGCACCCCGGTGAAGCCCAGGGGCTTGCCGCGCGAGACGGTGGCGCCCAATGCGTGGGAGCCCACCAGCATGGCCACGGCCGCCGCCGTGCACTTGAACACCTCTCGCCGCGCAACGTCCACCCCACCAATGTGCGCATTGGCACTGTTGTTGACGCCATCAACTGCGTCGTAATGACCACCGAATCCTTGACCCATGTTCTTCTCCTGCGGAATCCGCAATGACGTCAGTGTGGAAGCCCCCTGTGACGTCTTCATGGCAGAAAAATGTCAGAAACATGACATGCGCCATGACGCTTGAGCTGGCTTGCATCGTTTCAATATTTCAACTATCATTGAAATATGAAAACCATCGCCATGCAGGAATCCGACGCCATCAAGTCACTGGCCGCCTTGGCCCAGGCGCAACGCCTGCGTGCCTTTCGCGCGCTGGTGGGTGCCGGTCTGGAGGGGCAAACGCCCGGCGCACTGGCTGAAACGCTCGGCGTGAGCCCGAGCGCCCTGTCCTTCCATCTCAAGGAGTTGGCCAACGCGGGCCTGGTCAGCAGCGAGCCCAACGGCCGCTACCTGGTTTACCGCGCCAACTTCGGGCAGATGGATGCCCTGCTGGGTTACCTCACCGAACACTGCTGCCAAGGTGCCGCGTGCGAGGTGAGCCCCAAACGCAAGAAAAAAACCGTCTGCGCCGCCTGCTGATTTCACCCTTACCCATTTCCCAAGGAGCCACCATGAAACGCTTTCACGTCCATGTCCACGTCGACAACCTGCAGAAGAACATCGCCTTCTACTCCGCCATGTTCAACCAGGCCCCGGCCCGTACCGAAGACGACTACGCCAAGTGGATGCTGCAGGACCCGCCGGTGAACTTCGCCATCTCTACCCGCGGCGACAAGCCGGGCCTCGATCACCTGGGCATCCAGGTGGAATCGAGCGAAGAACTGAACGCACTCAAGGCCCAGGCCGCCCAGGCCGACATGGCCCTGCTCGACGAAGGTGAGACCACCTGCTGCTACGCACGCAGCGACAAGTACTGGGTGACCGACCCGCAAGGCATTGCCTGGGAACAGTTCCATACCTTGGACAACATCCCAGTCTTCAGCCAAAAAAGTTCTGAGCCAAATCAGGCCCAAGCCCCCGCCTGCTGTGCGCCCAAAGCTCCTAAAACTGTAGCAATTGACAAGGCCAGCAGCGGTTGCTGCGCACCAACCGCCGGCCAGGTGGCCAACGGCGCCAAGGCCTGCTGCTGATCATTCTTTTCTGACCGTTCATTTCAGACATGACCTCAACCGCCACCACCCTCAACGTGCTGTTCCTCTGCACGCACAACTCGGCGCGCAGCATCCTGGCCGAAGCCACGCTCAACCACATCGGCCAGGGCCGCTTCAAGGCCTTCTCGGCCGGCAGCAGCCCGCGCGACAAGCAGCAGCCCAACCCACTGGCCCTGCAAGTGCTGCAAAGTGCCGGCATCGCCACCGACGGCCTGCGCAGCAAGAGCTGGGACGAGTTCGCCACACCCGATGCACCGCAGATGGACCTGATCATCACTGTCTGCGACAACGCGGCCGGCGAGGTCTGCCCGATCTGGCCCGGCCACCCGGCCACCGCGCACTGGGGTTATGCCGATCCGTCTGACGTGCAAGGCACGGACGAACAGCGGCGCGAAGCGTTCCGCCAGACCCTGCTGGCCATCCGCCGCCGGCTGGACCTGCTGGTCAACCTGCCGCCCGAGAAACTGGCCAAGCAGCTGATCCAGAACACCGCGCGTGACCTGAGCAAGGCAGACTGACCATGAGCGTTCAATGTGAAGTGACCGCCAAGCAGGCGGCCGGTGCGCCCATGAGCGTGTTCGAACGTTACCTGACGCTGTGGGTCTTCCTCTGCATCGTGGCCGGCATCACGCTCGGCCAGTTGTTGCCCGGCGTGGCCCAGGCCATCGGCCGCATGGAAGTAGCCCAGGTTAACCTGCCGGTCGGCGTGCTGATCTGGGTCATGATCATCCCGATGCTGGTGAAGGTGGATTTCGGCGCCTTGCACGAGGTGCGCCAGCACATGAAGGGCATCGGCGTCACGCTGTTCGTCAACTGGCTGGTCAAGCCGTTTTCCATGGCCTTTCTCGGCTGGCTGTTCATCCGCCACCTGTTTGCGCCGTACCTGCCCGCCGACCAGCTCGACAGCTACATCGCCGGCCTGATCCTGCTGGCCGCCGCCCCCTGCACCGCCATGGTGTTCGTCTGGAGCCGCCTCACCGGCGGCAACCCGCTGTTCACACTGTCGCAGGTGGCACTGAACGACAGCATCATGGTGGTGGCCTTCGCACCGCTGGTGGCCTTCCTGCTCGGCCTCTCCGCCATCACCGTGCCGTGGGACACACTGCTGACTTCGGTCGTGCTGTACATCGTGGTGCCGGTTTTCCTGGCCCAGCTGTGGCGCAAGGCACTGCTGGCCAAAGGGCAAGCCGCCTTCGACGCCGCCATGGCCAAGATTGGCCCCTGGTCCATCACCGCCCTGCTGGCCACACTGGTGCTGCTGTTCGCCTTCCAGGGCGAGGCCATTCTGAAGCAGCCGCTGGTGATTGCCCTGCTGGCGGTGCCGATCCTGATCCAGGTGTTCTTCAACTCGGCGCTGGCCTATTGGCTCAACCGCGCCGTCGGCGAAAAGCATGAGATCGCCTGCCCCTCGGCTCTGATCGGTGCCTCCAACTTCTTCGAGCTGGCGGTGGCCGCCGCCATCAGCCTGTTCGGCTTCAACTCGGGCGCCGCGCTGGCCACGGTGGTCGGGGTGTTGATCGAGGTGCCCGCCATGCTGCTGGTGGTGCGCATCGTCAACAACTCGAAAGCCTGGTACGAACGCGGCTGATTCTTTGCCACAATTTCGCCATGACTGACATCACGATTTATCACAACCCCAAGTGCGGCACCTCGCGCAACACGCTGGCCATGATCCGCAACAGCGGCGCCGAGCCACAGGTCATCGAGTACCTGAAGACGCCGCCGACACGCGAGCAACTGCTGGCCCTGATTGCCGCCAGCAGCCTCTCCGTGCGCGAAGTCATGCGCAGCAAGGAAGCGCTGTGCAGTGAGCTCGGCCTGCTCGATCCCGCGCGTACTGATGAGGAACTGATAGCCGCCATGCTGGCGCACCCGATCCTGATCAACCGCCCGCTGGTGGTGACGCCACTGGGAACCCGCCTGTGCCGGCCGTCCGAACTGGTGCTGGAGATCCTGCCGCAACCGCAGCGCAGCGCGTTCAGCAAGGAAGATGGGGAAGCGGTAATTGATGCGCAGGGGCGGCGCGTCTGAAGCAGAAACGCGTTTTCAACGTTTGAGATGAGAGGTGAGACCCGGCTTGCCGGGGCACGTCCTCTCGATTCAAGGGTTGGGCGTCACGCCGTGAACTGGAAACGTATGAAAGCCAGGGACAACGCGAACAAGTACCCGTAAGAGAAGCGGTCGATTCTCAGTACTGGCTGACCACGTTTCGCTCGCCAAGCACCCATGAGAAACATGATGCCACCTACGGCAAGCGGAGTGACCACCAGATTGACGAGGCGCCACGGCTGGGGAACTAGATTGGTTGGAAAGACAAGCAGACTTAACCCACCAAAGATTGCGCCGAACAACGCATAGCCGAGGGCGGCCAGCCACGGGTTCGGTGGCTTGCGAAATGGTTCGGCCAGCGAGTGAAACCCAAGCTCAAGAAAAGCCTCCCCAACGACTTGAAGCAGGAATTCGCCGAGGATTTCCAGAACTAGCTCAAGCATTTGAGGTGAGGGGTTTGACTTTGGCTTTGTATGACATGCGCTTATCTCCGAAGCTTGGTTCTTCGTTCATGACGCCCAACTTGATAGAGACCGCAAAAGTGAGAAATGACATGACCAGATGCTCATGGCGAGATCCCTCAATTGCAACGGAGGCCTGCTGATACCGCTCAACCCCTGAGCGTCTGCGCCAGCCGCTCGGCACAAGCCTGTGCCTGACCGGCATCGCGCGCCTCCACCATCACACGCACCAGCGGCTCGGTACCGCTGGCCCGGATCAGCACCCGCCCGTGGTCGCCCAGCTCGGCTTCCACCGCCTTGGTCTCCTCGGCCAGCCGGGTATTGGCCTTCCAGTCCTGCCCCGGTTGCAGGCGCACATTGATCAGGGTCTGCGGGAACAGCGTCACGTCTGACAGCAATTGCGCCATGCTGCGCTCGCTACGCACACAGGTCTGCAGCACCTGCAGCGCTGACACTAGGCCGTCGCCGGTGGTGTGCTTGTCCAGCGCCAGCAGGTGGCCCGAACCCTCACCGCCCAGCAGCCACTTATGCTTGTTCAGTTCCTCCAGTACATAGCGGTCGCCAACCTTGGCGCGCACGAACTGCACGCCGCGTTTTTTCAGCGCCACCTCCACCGCCATATTGGTCATGAGCGTGCCCACCACGCCCGGCACGTTCTCGTCACGCCCAATCCGCTCATCCACCATCAGGTACAGCAGCTCGTCGCCGTTGAACAGGCGGCCGGAGGCGTCGACCATCATCAGGCGGTCGGCATCACCGTCCAGCGCCACGCCGTAGTCGGCATGGTGGGCCTTGACCGCTTCGACCAACGCCTCGGTATGGGTAGCGCCCACCTCATGGTTGATGTTCAGGCCGTCCGGTGCGCAGCCGATGGCCACCACCTCGGCACCGAGTTCATGGAACACCTTGGGCGCAATCTGATAGGCCGCGCCGTGCGCCGCATCGACCACGATCTTCAGGCCCTTGAGCGTGAGGTCGGTGGCGAAGGTGCTCTTGCAGAACTCGATATAACGGCCGGCGGCATCGTCCAGGCGCCGGGCCTTGCCCAGGGCGGCCGACTCCACCCACACCGGCGGCTCGTCCATGGCGGCCTCTACCGCTTGTTCCCACTCGTCGGACAGCTTGGTGCCCTGGGCGCTGAAGAACTTGATGCCATTGTCGGGATAGGCATTGTGGCTGGCGCTGATGACCACGCCGAGCGAGGCACGTTGGGCGCGCGTCAGGTAGGCCACGCCGGGCGTCGGCAAGGGGCCGAGCAGCATGACGTCGACACCGGCCGAATTGAAGCCGGACTCCAACGCGCTCTCCAGCATATAGCCGGAGATGCGGGTGTCCTTGCCGATCAGCACCAGCGGGCGCGCCTCGCTGCGCTTGAGCACGCGGCCCACCGCGTGCGCCAGGCGCAGCACGAAGTCGGGGGTGATGGGCGACTGGCCCACGGTGCCGCGAATACCGTCGGTGCCGAAATATTTCCTGCTCATGTTCTTGGCCTTGTTTTTTATATTGCTACTTATTTTATAGCGGCGAGCACCTGCAAAGCTTGAACTGTCGGCAGCACGTCATGCACCCGCACGATGTGGGCACCGCGCTCGACCGCCAGCAACGCCGCCGCGACGCTGGGCACCATGCGCTCGTGCACGCCTGCCGGCAACAAGGTGCCGGGCGGCGGGCTGGCGACAGCACCAATCGACGACTTGCGCGACCAGCCAGCCAGCAGCGGGTAACCGGCCGCCAGCAACTCCGCTTGGCGCGCCAGCAGCGCAAAGTTCTGCGCCACGGTCTTGCCAAAGCCGATGCCGGGGTCCAGCACGATACGGGTCTTTTCGACCCCCAGACCTTGCAGTTCCTGCGCAGAACGCTCTAAAAATGAGAGCACCTGCGGCACCACGTCGCCCTCCATCGGCGCGGCCTGCATGGTCTGCGGCTCGCGGTGCATGTGCATCAGGCAGACGCCGCAGCTGGGATGCCGCACCACCACCTGCCGGCCGTCCAGGCCATCAGGCGCATCACGCCAGCGCAAGGCCCAGATGTCATTGATGATGTCGGCGCCCAAGTCGAGCACGGCCTGCATGACCTGCGGCTTGTAGGTGTCGATCGACAGCGGAACGCCCAGCGACACGGCGGCACGCACCACCGGTAGCACGCGCGCCAGCTCCTCGTCCAGCGGCACCGGTGGCGCACCCGGACGGGTGGATTCACCGCCGATGTCGAGGATGTCGGCGCCCTCTTTCAGCAGCAGCTCGCAGTGCGCCAGGGCGGCACGGGTGCTGGCGTGCTGGCCGCCGTCGGAAAAGGAGTCGGGCGTGACGTTGACGATGCCCATGACCTGCGGCCGGGACAGATCAATGCTGAAACGGGAGGTTAACCAGATCATGAGAACGTCAATTCAGGCAATACACAAAGCAAAACGGGGCAGCGAGCCCCGTTTGCAAACTTCCAAGTGATCTCAAGCCGCCGTTGGCGACGGATCAGTCTTCACGGCCGGGCTGCCGCCCGAACCGTTGCCGCCATCAGAGTTCGGCGTGCGCGGCGTCCAGTCTTTCGGTGCACGCGGCTCCTTGCCGGCCATGATGTCGTCGAGCTGTTCGCTGTCGATGGTTTCCCACTCCAGCAAGGCCTTGGCCATGGCGTGCATCTTGTCGCTGTTGTCTTCGATCAGCTTGCGCGCCAGGGCGTACTGCTGGTCGATGATGCGACGCACTTCCGAGTCGACCTTCTGCATGGTCTGCTCGCTCATGTTGGTGGTCTTGGTGACCGAACGGCCGAGGAACACTTCGCCCTCGTTCTCAGCGTAGACCATCGGGCCCAGCGCATCGGTCATGCCATAGCGTGTGACCATGTCGCGCGCAATATGCGTGGCGCGCTCGAAGTCATTGCTGGCGCCGGTGGTCATCTGATTCATGAACACTTCTTCGGCAATGCGGCCACCGAACAGCATGCTGATCTGGTTCAGCATGTATTCGCTGTCGTAGCTGTAACGGTCCTGCGCCGGCAGGCTCATGGTCACACCCAGGGCACGACCGCGCGGGATGATGGTGACCTTGTGCACCGGGTCGCACTTGGGCAGCAACTTGCCGATCAGCGCGTGGCCGGACTCGTGGTAGGCCGTGTTGCGGCGCTCTTCCTCGGGCATGACCATGCTCTTGCGCTCCGGGCCCATCAGGATCTTGTCCTTGGCCTTCTCGAAGTCCTGCATCTCGACCACACGGGCATTGCGGCGCGCTGCCATCAGCGCGGCCTCGTTGCACAGGTTGGCCAAGTCGGCACCGCTCATGCCGGGCGTACCGCGGGCGATGATGGCGGGCGCCACGTCCTGGCCGATCGGGATCTTGCGCATGTGCACGTTGAGAATCTGCTCGCGGCCGCGGATGTCGGGCAGCGTGACATAAACCTGGCGGTCGAAACGTCCCGGGCGCAGCAGCGCGGCGTCCAAAATGTCCGGGCGGTTGGTGGCAGCCACCACGATCACACCGAGGTTGGTCTCGAAGCCGTCCATCTCGACCAGCATCTGGTTCAGGGTCTGCTCACGCTCGTCGTTGCCGCCACCCAGGCCGGCGCCACGCTGGCGACCGACGGCGTCGATCTCATCGATGAAGATGATGCAGGGCGCGTTCTTTTTTGCGTTCTCGAACATGTCGCGCACACGCGCGGCACCGACGCCGACGAACATCTCGACGAAGTCGGAGCCCGAGATGCTGAAGAACGGCACCTTGGCCTCACCGGCAATGCCCTTGGCCAGCAAGGTCTTGCCGGTGCCCGGAGGGCCAACCAGCAACAGGCCGCGCGGAATGCGGCCGCCAAGCTTCTGGAATTTCTGTGGATCCTTCAGGAAGTCCACGACTTCCTTGACCTCTTCCTTGGCCTCGTCGCAACCGGCGACGTCGGCAAAGGTGACCTGGTTGTTGTTCTCGTCGAGCATGCGCGCCTTGCTCTTGCCGAAGCTGAAGGCGCCGCCCTTGCCGCCGCCCTGCATCTGGCGCATGAAGTAGATCCAGACGCCGATCAGCAGCAGCATCGGGCCCCAACTGACCAGCAGGGTCATGAGCAGGGAGCCTTCTTCACGCGGCTTGACGTCGAACTTGACGCCATTGGCGATCAGGTCGCCGACCAAGCCGCGGTCCAGGTAGGTGGCGGTGGTCTTGACCTTGCGGTCATCGGTGGTCACGGCGACGATCTCGGTGCCGCCCTGCCCCTCCTGGATGATGGCGCTCTTGATCCGCTTGCTGCGCACTTCTTCCAAGAAGTCGGAATAGGCGAGCGAACCGGCTCCGCCAGCGCCCCGCGTATCAAACTGTTTGAAGACGGTAAAAAGCACCAAGGCAATGACGAGCCAGACGGCGACTTTCGAGAACCACTGATTATTCAAGTGCAGCTCCAATAGACAAGCTTGATGGACAAGCTTGGGGAAACCCATATCTGAGTGTCATTTTAGGCCTTTCAAGCCACGGGCCGATTGATTTTCTCTGTTTCAGCCATTGGCGCCGAATGGGATTAACGGCCGGTTCGCGGTATTTGCAGGCTTCACGCGGCGGTTTGCGCCGCATCAGCCGCTTTCTTCAGACCGAGACCGATCAGAAAGGTTTCGGACGAACGGTCACGCGAGGCCTTGGGTTTGATCGGTTTCACGACGCGGAAAGTTGCCTTGAACTGGCTCAGCACCTGGTTGTAACCGCTGCCATGGAACACCTTGGCCACCAACGCCCCCTCGGGTTTGAGGTGATTCTGACAAAAATCGATGGCCAGCTCGATCAGATACTCCATGCGCGCAGCATCGGCCGACTCGATGCCCGACAGGTTGGACGCCATGTCCGACACCACCAGATCGGCCTGCCGGCCCTGCATGAGCTGCTCCAGCTGTGCCAGCACCTCGGGTTCACGGAAGTCGCCCTGCAAAAACTGCACGCCTTCGATCGGTTCCATCGGCAAAAGGTCGAGCGCAATGATGGCGCCCTTGAGTTCGCCCACCGCTGCACCGCCGGGCGCCAGCCGGCGCCGCACGTACTGACTCCAGGCACCGGGCGCCGACCCCAGATCGACCACCAGATGGCCCGGCTTGATCAGGTGCAGCGTCTCGTCGATCTCCTTGAGCTTGTAAGCGGCACGGGCTCGGTAGCCCTCCTTCTGCGCCAGCTTGACGTAGGTGTCATTGACATGGTCGTTGAGCCAGGCCTTGTTGACCTTTTTGCTCTTGGTTTTGACTTTCATGGAGATCCTTCAGAGCAGAAATCTGCCCACGGCAAAGCATTCAAACGATAATACCGGGATGGCTGCAATTCAACTGACTCCCGCCCAGCGCAAGGAATTTCGCGCTGAGGCCCACCACCTCGATCCGGTCGTGATGATCGGCGGCGACGGCCTGACGGCCGCCGTGAAAAAAGAAACCGACGCCGCGCTCAACGCCCATGGCCTGATCAAGGTGCGCGTCTTCAATGACGACCGTACTGCGCGGGAAACCATATTCCAGACCCTGGCTGATGAACTGGGCGCGGCGCCGATCCAGCACATCGGCAAGCTGCTGGTACTGTGGCGCCCCAAGCCGGAAAAAGTACGTGCCGAAGACGAGGACCGCATGCCCGGCCCGCGTGACGTCAAGGTGCTCAAGTTCAGCAAACGTGGGGGCCAGCGGCCCGAAGTCAAGATGCTGCGCGTGCTGGGCAACCAGCGCCTGACCGCCGGCGGCACCGTCAAGCGCGCCAAACCCAAAAAGCAGACCAGCGTCAAGAAACGCAGTCAGACCTGAGCACGACGGCTGGACGCCGCCAGCCGCCAGAAGGCGGCGCCGGCGCACAGCCACTGCAACAGGTACAGCCCGCTACCCACCCGGTGCCAGAGCGCCAGATTCTCGCGCGCCACGATGCGCGGAGCGACAGCGAACTCTGACAGCAGCGCCATCAGCATGCCGGCCACTATGAAAACAATAGCGCCTCGCGCATGATTGGCATGGCCTTCAGCCTGATTCGGCCGCGTCAACAGCAACAACAAGAGACCACAGTTCAACGACACCCAGGTCTGCGCGGTAAACAGCTTGGCCGCCATGCTTCCAGCCGTGGCCGGGGTCGGCAGGTAGACAAACAGCATGGGCACCACCAGAAAACCAACGGTGCTCAGACTGCCCCACCACAAGGCAGCCAGCCAGGCTGGCGCCAATTCCCGCAATAGACGCAGACGCGAGTGCAGGGTCGTCATGGGAATCAGAGGTAGCTGACGGCCACGATTTCGTAGCGCTTGATGCCGCCGGGTGCCTGCACCTCGGCGGTGTCGCCCTCTTCCTTGCCGATCAGGGCACGGGCAATCGGCGAGCTGATGTTGATCAGGCCGAGCTTGAGATCAGCCTCGTCCTCGCCCACGATCTGGTACTTGACGGCCTCGCCGCTCGACTCTTCTTCCAGCTCCACCGTCGCGCCGAACACCACCTTGCCGCCAGCGTCCACGGCCGAGGGGTCGATGATCTGGGCGGCAGAGAGCTTGCCCTCGATTTCCTGGATGCGGCCTTCGATGAACCCCTGGCGGTCCTTGGCGGCATCGTATTCGGCATTTTCGCTCAGATCACCCTGGGCTCGCGCTTCGGCAATGGCGTTGATCACCGAAGGACGATCAACCGTCTTCAGACGATGCAGCTCGGCTTTGAGCTTCTCCGCGCCGCGGGTGGTAATCGGAATGGTGGCCATGTCTCTGATTTATCGGGATTAAAAGTAAAGGGGGCAGACCGGCGCCTGACGCCAGCCTGCCCCCGGCAGGTTGCGAAGATTATGCCAGTTGCGCGTGCAGTTCCTGCACCGAATACACGTCCAGCTTGTCCAGGTACTTCATGCCCTGCACGGCTGCTTCCGCGCCGGCAATGGTGGTGAAGGTGGTCACGCGCCCCAGCAAGGCCGAGGTGCGGATGTGGCGCGAGTCGACGATGGCGTTGCGGCGTTCCTCCACCGTGTTGATGACCAGCGCGATTTCCTCGTTCTTGATCATGTCCACGACGTTGGGACGACCTTCCGTCACCTTGTTGACGACCGTGCATTCCAGGCCAGCGGCCTGGATGGCGGCAGCCGTGCCTTTGGTCGCCACGAGCGTGAAGCCCTGCGCCAGCAGACCGCGCGCCACTTCGACCGCACGCGGCTTGTCGCTTTGCTTGACTGAGATGAAGGCCTTGCCTTCACGCGGCAGCTTGGTGCCAGCACCGAGCTGCGACTTGACGAAGGCTTCGCCGAAGGTCTTACCCACGCCCATCACCTCGCCGGTGGACTTCATCTCGGGGCCGAGGATGGTATCCACGCCGGGGAACTTGACGAAGGGGAACACCGCTTCCTTGACGCTGAAGTACGGCGGCGTCACTTCCTGGGTGATGCCTTGCTGCGCCAACGTCTGGCCAGCCATGCAGCGTGCTGCCACCTTGGCCAGCTGGATGCCGGTGGCCTTGGAGACGAAGGGCACCGTGCGCGAGGCGCGCGGGTTCACTTCCAGCACGTAGATCACGTCCTTACCGTCGATGTTCTGGATCGCGAACTGCACGTTCATCAGGCCAACCACGTTCAGCGACGCGGCCATGGCGGCGGTCTGGCGCTTGATCTCGGCCACGGTCGCGGCCTTCAGGCTGTAGGGCGGCAGCGAGCAGGCGGAGTCGCCGCTGTGCACGCCAGCCTGTTCGATGTGTTCCATCACGCCGCCGATGAAGGTCTTGCCCTCGGGGTCACGCAGACAGTCGACATCGCACTCGATGGCGTCGTTCAGGAAGCGGTCCAGCAGCACCGGTGAATCGTTGCTGACCTTGACCGCTTCGCGCATGTAGCGCTCCAGGTCGCGCTGCTCGTGCACGATTTCCATCGCGCGGCCGCCTAGCACATAGCTCGGGCGCACCACCAGCGGGTAACCCAGAGTGGCCGCCTTTTCCAGGGCCTCAGCCTCGGTACGGGCCGTGGCGTTGGGCGGCTGCTTCAGGTTCAGCTCGCGCAGCAGGGCCGAGAAACGCTCGCGGTCTTCGGCGGCATCGATCATGTCGGGCGAGGTGCCGATGATCGGCACGCCTTCGGCTTCCAGGCCGAGTGCGAGCTTGAGCGGCGTCTGGCCGCCGTACTGCACGATCACGCCGGTCGGTTTTTCCTTGTCGACGATCTCCAGCACGTCTTCCAGCGTCAGCGGCTCGAAGTACAGGCGGTCGGAGGTGTCGTAGTCGGTCGACACGGTCTCGGGGTTGCAGTTGACCATGATGGTCTCGTAGCCGTCTTCGCGCATGGCGAGCGCGGCATGGACGCAGCAGTAGTCGAACTCGATGCCCTGGCCGATGCGGTTAGGGCCGCCGCCGAGCACCATGATCTTTTTCTTGTTCGTCGGTTCGGCCTCGCACTCGTCCTCGTAGGTCGAGTACATGTAGGCGGTGTTGGTGGCGAACTCGGCGGCGCAGGTGTCCACACGCTTGTAGACCGGACGCACCTTGAGCGCACGGCGCTGGTCGCGCACGGCCTTCTCTGTCGTCTTGAGCAGCTTGGCCAGGCGACGGTCGGAGAAGCCCTTCTTCTTGAGTGCGCGCAGCGTGACGGCGTCGAGTGCGGCCAGCGCCTGGTCGCCCTTCTCTTCTGCCAGCTTGTCCAGGTCGAGTTCGATCTTCACGATCTCTTCGATCTGCACCAGGAACCACTTGTCGATCTTGGTCAGGTCGTAGACCTCGTCCACCGACAGACCCATGGCAAAGGCGTCGCCCACGTACCAGATGCGCTCGGGACCGGGCTCGCCCAGCTCCTTCTCCAGCACCTCGCGGTCCTGGGTCTTCTCGTTCATACCGTCGACGCCGACTTCCAGGCCGCGCAAAGCTTTCTGGAACGACTCCTGGAAGGTGCGGCCCATGGCCATCACCTCGCCGACCGACTTCATCTGCGTGGTCAGACGGCTGTCGGCGGTGGGGAACTTCTCGAAGGCAAAACGCGGGATCTTGGTGACCACGTAGTCGATCGACGGCTCGAAAGACGCCGGGGTGGCGCCGCCAGTGATTTCGTTGCGCAACTCGTCGAGCGTATAGCCCACAGCCAGCTTGGCCGCGACCTTGGCGATCGGGAAACCGGTGGCCTTGGAAGCCAGTGCCGAGGAACGGCTGACGCGCGGGTTCATCTCGATCACGATCATGCGGCCATCCTTCGGATTGACCGAGAACTGCACGTTGGAGCCGCCGGTGTCGACACCGATCTCGCGCAGCACCGCCAGCGAGGCGTTGCGCATGATCTGGTATTCCTTGTCGGTCAGCGTCTGGGCCGGCGCCACGGTGATGGAGTCACCGGTGTGCACACCCATCGGGTCGAGGTTTTCGATCGAGCAGATGATGATGCAGTTGTCGGCCTTGTCGCGCACGACTTCCATCTCGTACTCTTTCCAGCCGAGCAGCGACTCTTCGATCAGCAACTCGTTGGTAGGCGAGGCTTCCAGGCCGCGCTTGCAGATGATCTCGAACTCTTCGGCGTTGTAGGCAATGCCGCCGCCGGTGCCGCCCAGCGTGAAGCTGGGGCGAATGACGGTGGGGAAGCCGACCTGCTTCTGCACGCCCCAGGCCTCTTCCATGCTGTGGGCAATGCCGGAGCGCGCAGAACCCAGACCGATCTTGGTCATGGCGTCCTTGAACTTCAGGCGGTCTTCGGCCTTGTCGATGGCTTCGGGCGTGGCGCCAATCAGCTCGACCTTGTACTTCTCCAGCACGCCGTTGTGCCACAGGTCCAATGCGCAGTTCAGCGCGGTCTGGCCGCCCATGGTGGGCAGGATGGCGTCGGGGCGCTCCTTGGCGATGATCTTCTCGACCGTCTGCCAGGTGATGGGCTCGATGTAGGTGACGTCGGCGGTGGCCGGGTCGGTCATGATCGTGGCCGGGTTGCTGTTGATCAGGATGACCTTGTAACCCTCCTCGCGCAGGGCCTTGCAGGCCTGCACGCCGGAGTAGTCGAACTCGCAGGCCTGGCCGATGATGATCGGGCCGGCACCGATGATCAGGATCGATTTGATATCTGAACGCTTGGGCATTTACTTTTTCTCCATCAGCGCCGTGAAGCGGTCAAACAGGTAGGCAATATCGTGCGGGCCGGGCGAGGCTTCCGGGTGGCCCTGGAAGCAGAACGCCGGGCGGTCGGTGCGGGCCAGGCCTTGCAGCGTGCCGTCGAACAGACTGACGTGGGTGGGGCGCAGGTTGGCCGGCAGCGATTTTTCGTCCACGGCAAACCCGTGGTTCTGGCTGGTGATGCTGACGCGGCCGGTGTCGAGGTCCTTCACCGGGTGGTTGGCGCCGTGGTGCCCGAACTTCATCTTGAAGGTCTTGGCGCCGGAGGCCTGCGCCATGATCTGGTGACCCAGGCAGATGCCGAAGGTCGGGATGCCGGTTTCGATCAGTTCGCGCGCAGCGGCAATCGCGTAGTCGCACGGTTCCGGGTCGCCCGGGCCGTTGGAGAGGAAGATGCCGTCCGGTTTGTGCTTCAGCACCTCGGCCGCTGGCGTCTGCGCCGGCACCACGGTGACCTTGCAGCCGCGTTCGGCCAGCATGCGCAGGATGTTCTTCTTCACGCCGAAGTCGTAGGCGACGACGTGGAACTTCGGTGCCGTCTGCGTGCCGTAGCCCGAGCCGAGTTGCCATTCGGTCTGGGTCCAATCGTAAGGCTTGGTTGCCGACACCACCTTGGCCAGATCCTGGCCGGCCATGTTCGGTGCCGCCTTGGCGGCGGCAATCGCTTGGTCGATGGCAGCTTGCGTCACGTCCTGGCCAGCCGCCAGGGCAACGATGGCGCCGTTCTGTGCGCCCTTGGTGCGCAACAGGCGGGTCAGCTTGCGGGTGTCGATGTTGGCAATGGCCACCGTCTTTTCGCGCACCAGGTACTGAGACAGGGTCTCGGTGCAGCGGAAGTTGGACGCCAGCAGCGGCAGGTCCTTGATGATGAGGCCGGCGGCATGGACCTTGTCAGCTTCGATGTCTTCACGGTTGACGCCGTAGTTGCCGATGTGCGGATACGTGAGCGTCACGATCTGCTGGCAGTAGCTCGGGTCGGTGAGGATTTCCTGGTAGCCGGTGATGGCGGTGTTGAATACCACTTCGCCGACGGTGGTGCCGGTGGCACCGATCGAATTGCCGAGAAAGACCGTGCCGTCTGCGAGCGCCAAGATGGCGTGGGGGGTGGTTCCCTTGAGAGACAAAAGCACTGGGTACTCCGTTGGTTACGGGCGCGCCCACGCATCCACAAGAATCGAGTCCTGGCTGCTGCTTTTGAGAGGGGTTCGGCTTGAAATGCGCTGGGGCGGCTGGATTTCTGAACAGTTGTTAATTATAGCCTAGGGCTTATGTCCCTCGACTTCGCTCCAACTTGCGGCAAGCGTCTCGCCTGCTGAAAAAACAGGCGTCAGATCGCGGCAGCCGCGACCGCACTGGCGTGCAGGCAGATCGCCGCCGCGGCCGCCACATTGAGCGACTCCTCGCCGCCGGGCTGGCCGATGCGCACCGAGAGGGCGGCGCGCGCCATCAACGCCTCGCCAACCCCCTGCCCCTCGTGCCCGAGCGCCCAGGCACAGGGCATGGGAAGGCGCTGCGCCTGGATCAAGGCCCCAAGGTGCGAACTGGTCACGATGATGGGAATGGCCAAGGCATCAAGCGCGGGCAGTTCAACGCCTTCGATCAGCTGCAGGCCGAAATGCGCGCCCATGCCGGCACGCAGCACCTTCGGGCTCCAGAGAGCGGCCGTGCCCTTGAGCGCAATCACCTGACGAAAACCGAAGGCGCCGGCACTGCGCAGGATGGAGCCGACATTGCCGGCGTCCTGCACGCGGTCCAGAATGACCGAGGCCACACCGGGCTGTAGCGCAGCCACCGCCGGCAGGTCAAAGACAAACCCCATGCCGGCCGGCGACTCCAGGCCGCTGATGCCGGAAAACAAAGCATCCGGAATCACTATGTTTTTGATAGCGGCCTGCGCAATATCGACGGGGACCGAGGGGGAAAATGATTCAGAAAAGACGGCAATGGCCGGCTGCCAGCCCCGCACCAGCGCGGCGCGGCAAAGATGGTCGCCTTCGACCCAGAAACGCCCCAGTTTGCGGTAGGCCGTGCTGTCCTCGTTCAGGCGGCGCAGCTCCTTCAACAGGGGGTTGTCCCTGGAGGTGATCTGCTGCACGTTGGCTGACGTGTTCACCGCAACACCTCCGCCACCGGACTGAAGGACTTGCGGTGCTGCGGACAAGCGCCATGCGCGCGCAATGCGGCCATATGCTCTGCCGTGCCATAACCCTTGTGCGCGGCAAAGCCGTACTGCGGAAACTGCTCGTGGTACTGCGCACACCAGCGGTCACGATGGACCTTGGCCAGGATGGAGGCCGCCGAAATGGCCGGCACCTTGGCATCGCCCTTGACGATGGCCTCGGCCAGCACGTCGAGCACCGGCAGGCGGTTGCCGTCCACCAGTACCTTGGTCGGCTTGAGGCGCAGGCCTTCGACCGCACGCCGCATGGCCAGCATCGTGGCCTGCAGGATGTTGAGCTGGTCGATCTCCTCGACGCTGGCCTCGGCAATCGAACAGCACAGCGCCTTGGCGCGGATCTCGTCATAGAGTTTCTCGCGCCGGGCCGCCGTGAGTTTTTTCGAATCGGCCAGGCCCTGGATGGGATTCAGGTCGTCCAGGATGACGGCCGCAGCCACCACCGGACCCGCCAGCGGGCCGCGCCCGGCCTCGTCCACCCCGGCCACCAGACCTGGGGTATCCCATATCAGCGTGGCTTGCTCAGCCTTGAAGAATTTGCTCGATCGCATCGGCAGCCAGTTGGGGCGTATCGCGCTGCAGTTCCAGATGCAGCGCGGTGAATTTTTGTTGCAAGGCCGCCATTTTCTCAGGTGCGGCCAGCCACTGCAGCACGGACGCGGCAAGATTCTGCGGCGTGGCGGCATCCTGCAACAACTCAGGCACGACGAAGTCGCGGCACAGGATGTTGGGCAGGCCGACCCAGGGCTGCAGCTGTTTGCGGCGCATGATCTGCCAGGACAGCCAGTTCATGTTGTAGGCAATCACCATCGGGCGCTTGAACAGTGCCGCCTCCAGGGTTGCCGTGCCGCTGGCAATCAGCGTCACATCGCAAGCGGCCAGCACCGTATGGGATTGCCCCACCACGATCTGCAGCTGCTCGGCCATGCCGGCCGCCTGCGCGGCCTGCACAATCCGTGCTTGCAGGCCAGGCATGGCAGGTACTACGAATTTGATAGCTGGCCGCGCCCGTTTCACAAGGGCGGCAGCCTTGAAAAACCTGGAAGCCAAATACTCGATTTCGGATTTGCGGCTGCCCGGCAGGATGGCCACCACCGTGTCATCTGCCTGCAACCCGAGCGCCGCACGCGCCGCGCCGCGATCCGGCACCAATGGAATCACCTTGGCCAAAGGATGCCCGACATAGGTGGCGGCGATGCCATGCTGCGCCAGCAACTCGACTTCGAAAGGAAAAATGCACAGCACATGGTCGACGCTGCGGCGGATCTTTTCGATGCGCTCGGGCCGCCAGGCCCAGACCGAGGGGCAGACGAAATGCGCCGTCTTGATGCCGGACGCCTTGAGGTCGCGCTCGAGGTCGAGGTTGAAATCAGGCGCATCGACACCGATGAAGATATCGGGCCGCTGCTGCAGCAATCGTCGCTTGAGTTGCTCGCGGATACCCACGATCTCGCGGTAGTGGCGCAGCACCTCGACGTAGCCGCGCACAGCGAGCTTGTCGCTCGGCCACCAGGCCTCAAAACCACGGTGGACCATCTGGGGACCACCGATGCCGCCTGCCGTCACGCCCGGCCAGCGCGCTTTCAGGCCATCAAGTAAAAGGCCCGCCAGCAGGTCGCCGGAAGCTTCACCGGCCACCATCGCCACGTCGGGCGAAGCAATGGCAGACGCAGCCGCCACCGAGGCGGCCGCTGGAGAAGGCACGGCAGCCATGGGTTAACGGACGATGCCGCGCTGCGGCGTGGTTTGCGCCAGGAAGGCCTGCATCATGGCGACGTCGGGGGCCGCCTCAGGGTGGCGCTGGGTTAGCGCTGCAATCTGCGCCTGGGCCTGCTCCAGCGTCAAGCCGTCACGGTACAACGCCTTGTGCATGGCCTTCACCGCAGCGATGCGGTCGGGCGAAAAGCCGCGTCGGCGCAGTCCTTCGAAATTCATGGAGCGCGCCTGCGCAGGTTGCCCCTGGCACATCACAAAAGGCGGCAAATCGGCAAACAGCAGGGAACACATGGCCGTCATGCTGTGAGCGCCGAGCTTGACGAACTGGTGCACCACCGTGAAGCCCCCCAGGATGACCCAGTCGCCAACATGCACATGGCCGGCCAGCTGCGAGTTGTTGGCAAAGATGGTGTGGTTGCCAACCATGCAGTCGTGGGCCAAATGGACATAGGCCATGATCCAGTTGTCATTGCCAACACGCGTGACGCCGGCATCACCGGGCGAGCCGATGTTGAAGGTGCAGAACTCGCGGACGGTGTTGCGGTCCCCAATGATCAGCTCGCACGGCTCGCCCGCGTATTTCTTGTCCTGCGGAATGGCGCCAAGCGAGTTGAACTGGAAGATCTGGTTGTCACGCCCGATGGTGGTGTGGCCTTCGATCACGCAATGCGCGCCGATGGTCGTACCGGCGCCCACCTTCACATGGGGGCCAATCACCGTGTAGGGCCCGACCGTGACCGAGCTGTCGAGCTCGGCCTCAGGCGCCACAACGGCCGTGGAATGGATGAGCGTCACGCTGCGACTCCCGCGTGCTTACGCAATGGTGCGCATGGTGCACATGAGCTCGGCCTCCACCGCCAGCTCCTCGCCGACGCTGGCGCGCGCCGTGAACTTGAAAATGCCGGCCTTCATGCGATCCAGTTCGACATCCAGTGTCAATTGATCACCCGGCTCGACCGGGCGCTTGAAACGCGCACCATCAATGCCAGCAAAGTAATAGACCGTCTTGTCGTCGGGGGTCGTGCCCAGCGTATCAAAAGCCAGCAATGCCGCCGTCTGTGCCAGCGCTTCGAGCATCAGCACACCCGGCATCACCGGCCGGTGTGGGAAATGCCCCGTGAAAAAAGGCTCGTTTATCGTGACATTCTTCAATGCCTTGATGCGCTTGCCTTTTTCAATCTCCAGCACGCGATCGACCAGCAGAAACGGATAACGATGCGGCAGTTGCTTGAGAATTTGGTGGATGTCCATCATGATTGGTTCGTTTCTTTGATCTTGTTTTCCAGCACCCTGACGCGCTCGCGCATGGCGTGCAGCTGTTTGAGGGTGGCGGCATTTTTTTCCCAGGACGCATTGTCGTCGATGGGGAACATGCCGGTGTAGTGGCCTGGCTTGAGAATGGAGCGGGTCACCACCGATGCGGCCGAGACATGCACACCATCGGCCAAGGTCAGATGTCCCAGCACGACAGCACCGCCACCGATGGTACAACCGGCGCCGATGTTGGCACTGCCGGCCACACCGGCGCAGCCAGCCATGGCCGTGTTGCGCCCGATGCGCACGTTGTGACCGATCTGGATCAGGTTGTCGAGCTTGACACCATCCTCGATCACGGTGTCTTGCAGGGCACCGCGGTCGATGCAGGTGTTGGCGCCGATCTCCACGTCATTGCCGATGCGCACAGCACCGAGTTGCTCAATCTTTTCCCAGGCCGGCCCGTTTGGCGCAAAACCGAAACCATCGGCACCGATCACCACCCCGGGATGCAGAATGCAACGCTCACCCACCACGCAATCTTCACCCACCGTCACGCGCGAGGCCAGCATGGTATGTGCGCCGATACGCGCACCGCGCTCAATCACACACAAGGGGCCGATACGCGCCAGCGGATCAACCTGGGCGGCCGGGTCGATGACAGCACTGGGGTGGATGCGCGGCCCGGCATCCTGCCGATGCGTGCGACGCCACAGCTGCGTCACACGGGCGAAATACAGATAAGGCTGATCCACCACGATGCAGCAGCCACGCGCCAGGGCCTGGGTCTGCATCTGCGGACTGACAATCACGCAGGCGGCTTTTGATGCCGCCAGTTGCTGCTGATACTTGGGATGACTGAGAAAACTTAAGTGCTGTGGCGTTGCCGATTCGAGCGGCGCCAGGCCTGTAATCTGCAACTCGGGATCGCCATGCAGGTCGCCCCCGAGCGCATCAACAATGGTGCCTAGTCGCAATGCCACACGCGCTGTACCCGCAAAAGCTCACTTGGCCGAATTCAGGGCCTTGATCACCTTGTCGGTGATGTCGTGCTTGGGATTGACGTAGACGGCCTCTTGCAGAATCAGGTCGTATTTTTCAGCCTCGGCCAGCTGCTTGACCACGCGGTTGGCGCGCTCAAAGACCTGCTGCAACTCTTCATTACGGCGAGCATTCAGGTCTTCCTGGAATTCGCGGCGCTTGCGCTGGAATTCCCGGTCCTGTTCGACCAGTTGCTTCTGGCGCGAGGCGCGCTGGGTTTCCGACAAGGTCGGTGCTTCGCGCTCCAGCTTGTCGGCCGCACTCTTGATGGTGGTGCCCAGTTCCTGCAACTCCTTTTCACGCCGGGAGAACTCCTGCTCCAGCTTGGCCTGTGCGTTCTTGGCCGGACCGGCCTCACGAATGATGCGATCCAGGTTCACATAACCCAGCCGAAAGTCCTGCGCCTGCACGGAAGCCAAGGCCACAAAACCCAGCAGCAAACCCAAGCCGATTTGACGGAAAAAATGTTTCATTAGAAAGTGGTTCCGATCTGAAATTGAACGTTCTGGATTCTATCGTTATCAAACTTGCGCAAGGGGGTCGCAAATGCCAATCGTAACGGCCCCATGGGCGAAATCCAGCTGATACCGATACCGGCCGAAGACCGGAACTGGTCGAAGGTAACGCTCTCGTCTGCGCCAAAGACATTGCCCATGTCGACAAAGCCATACATGCGCAGCGTTCTGTCATTGCCGGCCCCGGGGAATGGCGCCTGGAACTCAAAATTGAGGTTCATTTTTTTGGTCCCCCCCAAAACCAGGCCAGAGCTGGGATCGCGCGGCCCCAAGCTGCCCGCCTCAAAGCCACGCACCGAGCCCAAGCCCCCGCCATAATAATTCTTGAAAATAGGATAGGTCTTGCCTTCCGTCGCCTGGCCCATGGCCAGATCACCATTGAACGCAAAGGTGTACTTTTTCGTCAGCGGAATGTAGTGCTGGTACTGATAGGAGCCGCGAATGTAGCGCACCTCACCACCCACACTCCATTCGGCAGTGGCGCGCTGGAAATTGCCAGAGGTCGGCACCAGCGCGCTATCGCGGTTGTCACGCGCCCAGCCAACCGTCAACGGCACGCCATTGCTGGCATAACCAAACTCATTGGCGTAGTTGGCATAGGACGCGGGCAGATAAGTGCCCGTCACGATCGTCGTGCGCTCCACCCCGGCGCCCAGATAGACAGTATCGCGTTCGGTCAGGGGAACGCCAAACCTCAAACTGGTACCCGTCGTTTCCACAGCATAGGATGTCTCGTCGTAATAAGGCCTTGATACACGATGGTATAAGTCGATGGTACGGGACACACCATCCTTGGTGAAGTAAGGATTGGTCGTATTGAGAACGACCATACGGTTGATCCGGCTGGTATTGACCTGCATTCCCAGAGAATTGCCGGAACCAAAGGCATTTTGCTCGTTGATACCGATCATCAAACCCAAACCATCGTTACTTGAAAAGCCGGCGCCCAGGGTCAAACTGCCAGTCGGTTTTTCTGCCACCTTGAGTGTCAGATCGACCTGATCAGCAGAACCGGCCACTTCACTGGACTCAATGTTGACGTCGGTGAAGTAACCCAGCCGGTCCACCCGGTTACGCGACAGCTTGATCTTCTCGCCGTCATACCAGGATGCTTCGAACTGGCGCAGTTCACGTCGCACCACCTCATCACGCGTGCGATTGTTGCCGGCCACGTTGATGCGCCGCACATAAACACGACGCGACGGATCAGCCTGCAGTACCAATATCACTTGGTTGTTGCTACGATCTATGTCGGGACGTGACTGCACGCGCGCAAAGGCAAAGCCAAACTTGCCGAAGTAATCGGTAAACGCTTTCGTCGTCTCTGCCACTTGATCGGCGTTATATGCCTGCCCCGGCAGGATCGAGACCAAGGCCTTGAACTCATCCTCTCGCCCCAGGTAGTTGCCTTCCAGCTTGACGCCTGACACCACGAAGCGTTCGCCTTCGGTCACATTGATCGTGATGGAAATATCCTGTTTGTTGGGCGAGATGGCCACTTGCGTCGAGTCGATGCGGAATTCCAGATAGCCACGCGCCAAGTAATAGGACCGCAGTGTCTCGATATCGGCATTGAGCTTGGTGCGCGAGTAGCGATCGGACTTGGTGTACCAACTCATCCAGTTACCGGTATCGAGATCAAACTGATCGCGTAAGGTTGACTCGGAAAAAGCCTTGTTGCCGACAATTCGCAGCTCACTGATCCTGGCCAACTCCCCTTCGGTCACCGTGAAGGTAAGGTTCACCCGGTTACGCTCGATCGGTGTGACCGTTGTCACCACTTCGGCGGCATACAGACTGCGGTTGATGTACTGGCGCTTGAGTTCCTGCTCGGCCCGGTCGAGCAAAGCCTTGTCGAAGGGACGCCCATCGGTCAAACCGACATCGCGCATCGCCTTCTTGAGCGTGTCCTTGTCAAACTCCTTGGTGCCGATGAATTCGACATCCGCCACCGTGGGGCGTTCCTCGACGATCACCACCAGCACATCGCCACTGACTTCCAGCCGGATGTCCTTGAACAACCCCAAGCCGAACAGCGAGCGGATCGCTGCCGCTCCCTTTTCGTCACTGTAGGTGTCTCCGACCCGCACCGGCATGGAGGCAAAAACCGTCCCCGGCTCGATTCGCTGCAGACCTTCAATACGAATGTCGCGCACCTTGAACGGTTCAACCGCCCACGCAGCATGCGTCACATAAAACAGGGCTGCCAGAGCAGTGCTCGTACGCAGAAAAAAGCGCTTGATTTGCATTTTTTGTCTTGAAATTGTCGGGTCTTAACTGCCTGCCACAGGGCTCTCAGCCCCATAAGCGGGCCAAGTCGTTGAACAAGGCGATTGCCATCATGATGGTCAGTATCGCTATACCGCCGCGCTGCAGCCGCTCCAGCCACACGTCAGAGATATTCCTGCCTGTCAACCCTTCCCAAAGATAATACATCAGGTGCCCCCCATCGAGGACCGGCAACGGCAGAAGATTCAACACCCCTAGACTGACGCTGATCAGCGCCAGAAAGGTCAGATATTGGGTCAATCCCAGGCTCGCCGAGCGGCCAGCGTAATCGGCGATGGTCAGCGGGCCGCTCAGATTTTTCAGCGAGGCCTCGCCGATCAGCATCCGCCCCATCATGCGCAGTGTCAGCGCAGACACCTCCCAGGTCCGAACCGTTCCCCGCCACAAACCGGCCAGCGGACCGTACTGTACCGTGACGAATTCGGGTGCAGCTCCGATGAAAGCACCAACCCGCCCCACGCTCAGATCGCCCTCCTGCTGTACCGCGGGGCGAACCAGCAGCGCCAGTTCCTGCCCATCCCGCTGGATGCGCCAGGTCGCGGCAACGGCCTCACCGCTCACAACCGAGGCCCGTATCAAGTCACGCAACTGCGCACCATCCTGGATCACCTGCTCGCCCATGCGCAACACCACGTCACCCTGACGCAGGCCATCGCGCTCGGCCGCGCCGCCTGCCATGACCTCACCGATCAGAGCTCGACCATACGGCGCCACCAGACCAATACGCCGGAACAGATCGGCATCCGCCTCCTGCGCGCCCATCCCGGCCAGCGGCAGCACCAGTTCCCGTTCAGCCCCGGTCGTGCCAGCCAAGGCCAGGCGGACATCGTGGCTTTCGAGCGCACCACGGGTCAACCACCAGCGCACATCCTCAAATGAATCCACACCCTGCAAGTCGTTGCCCTCAAAGCCAGCCCGCATCACCCGCTCGCCGGCCTGCAAGCCGGCGCGCTCAGCCACCGAGCCGGCCACCGGGCTGCCCAGCACCGCCGCCGGCAGTTGCACGCCGCTCCAGTTGACCACCGCGTACAGCAGGACTGCCAGCAGCAGATTGGCCACCGGCCCGGCCGCCACGATCAGTGCGCGTGAACGCAAGGGTTGGGTGTTGAAGGCCAGATGCCGCTCCTCGGCTGCCACCGGAGCCTCGCGCTCGTCGAGCATGCGCACATAACCGCCCAGCGGAAAAGCGCAAATCACAAATTCGGTGGCTGAGCCGCGCGGCTGCCAGCGCAGCAGCGTGCGGCCAAACCCGATGGAAAAACGCAGTACCTTGACGCCACAGGCCACAGCCATGCGGTAGTGGCCGTACTCGTGCACGGCAATCAGCACCCCCAACGCAAGAACAAAGGCAAGCAGAGTCAGCATGCGGTCCGTCCGCTTTCAAACGCCGAGTCGAGCAATGGCCTGCTCCGCCACGACGCGCGACTCGGCATCCAGCGCCAGCAGGTCGGCCAGCGATTGCGGCACCGTTGTTGTCACCGCCGCCAGCGTCTCAACATTCACGGCATGGATCTGGTCGAAACGGATGCGCCTCTCCAGGAAAGCCGCTACCGCTACCTCATTGGCCGCATTGAGCACCGCCGTGGTGCCGACCGGCCCGTTCAGCGCATCCCAGGCCAGCCGGATGCCGGGAAACCGCTCGGGGTGCCCGCGCGTCTCCAGCGACTCGAAGCTCATCTCGGCCAGGGTTCGGAAATCGAGCGCCTCGGCGCCGGAACTCATGCGCTCAGGCCAGGACAGACCATAGGCGATGGGCACCCGCATGTCGGGCGTACCCAGTTGTGCCACGACCGAATGGTCCTTGTACTGCACCAAGGAGTGAATCACGCTTTGCGGATGAATCACCACCTCCAACCGATCCGGCGCCAAGCCGAACAGGTAACGCGCCTCGATCACTTCCAGCGCCTTGTTCATCATGGTGGCCGAATCGACCGAAATCTTGCGCCCCATCACCCAGTTCGGATGGGCGCAGGCTTGCTCCGGCGTGACCTCGCGCAGGGTGATCGGGTCGCGGGTTCGAAATGGTCCGCCGGACGCCGTCAGGATGATCTTGTCGACACGCCCGGCCCAGGTCAGCGGGTCTTCCGGCAACGACTGGAAGATGGCTGAATGCTCGCTGTCGATCGGCAGCAGCGTGGCGCCGCCTTCGCGCACTGCGTGCATGAAGACCTCGCCACCAACCACCAGCGCTTCCTTGTTGGCCAGCAGCAGCCGCTTACCGGCGCGCGCAGCCGCCAGGCAAGGCGCCAAGCCGGCGGCACCGACAATGGCCGCCATCACGGCATCCACCTCGTCATGCCCGGCCATCTCGGCCAGCGCAGCCTCGCCACTGAGCACCCGCGTGGTGGAACCCTGTGTGGCCAGTTGCTCCGCCAGCTCTTTGCCATGCGGCAGACTGGCCATGACGGCAAAACGCGGCTTGTACTGCAGGCATTGCTGCAGCATCAAGTCCACCTGCGTGGCAGCCGTCAGTGCAAAAACTTCGAAACGCTCCGGATGACGCGCCACCACGTCCAGCGTGTTGGTCCCGATGGAGCCGGTCGAACCCAGAATCGCCAGGCGTTGCTTCATGGGGTCGAAAAAGAGATCAACATCATGGCCAGCGGCAGCGTCGGCAGCAAAGCATCGACGCGGTCCAGCACACCGCCATGGCCAGGCAGCAGGCCACTGCTGTCCTTGACGCCGGCGCTGCGCTTGATCAGCGACTCCACCAGATCGCCCACCACGCTCATGGTGGCCAGGAACAGCACTGCCAACAGCAGAAACCAGACGCCATGCGAACCCAGGCGGCTGTAAAGGCTCGGCACAGCAAATTGCCAGGCTTGATCAGCCCAGCGCCAGCCCAACGCCAACAGCACCACGCCAGCCATGCCACCCCAGACGCCTTCCCAACTCTTGCCCGGGCTGATCGAAGGCGCCAGTTTGCCGCGGCTGAAGCGGCCGCCAAACGCCTTGCCAGCAAAATAGGCGGCAATGTCAGCCATCCAGACCAGGACCAGGACGGAGAGCAAAAAATTGATGCCGATGACACGCGCCTGTGCCACTGCCAGCCAGGTGGCCCACAGCGCCCCCAGCCCAGCAGCCCAACGCAAGCCAGCGGGAATGGAGGGCCAGACCGGCACCCCTTTGCGCAACAGCCAGCCGCCCGCCAGCACCCACAGGCCGCCCACCACCGACCAGACCATGGGCACGGAGCGGTGCAACAGACCCAGATTCCAGGTCAAGCCGCACAACAGCACACAGACCAGGGCACCCAGCAGCGACACCGTCTGGCTGCAGCTGTTGAGTCGCCCCCACTCCCAGGCACCGGCAGCGATGAGGACCAAAGCCAAGGCACTGAAAGGCTCCGGCGAGGGATAGAACAGTGCCGGCAGCAGAATCAGCAGCAGAACCAGGGCAGTGATGATGCGCTGCTTGAGCATAGGTGGAGCCTTCAGGCGGCTTTCTGGTCGCCAGCGGCGACCTGGGCCGACGTCTGGCCAAAGCGCCGCTCACGTCGGCTGAATTCGGCCATGGCACGATCCAGTTCGGCCTCATCGAATTCGGGCCAGAGCTTGTCGCTGAAAAAGAGTTCGGCATAGGCCGCCTGCCAGAGCAGGAAATTGCTCAGACGCTGCTCGCCGCCGGTACGAATGATGAGGTCGGGATCAGGGACATACGCCAGCGCCATGGCTGCCTGCAGCTCACCCTCGGTGATCGGCTTGCCTTGGTTAGCCAGCTTGGCCGCCGCCTGCGCGATGTCCCAGCGTCCGCCATAGTTGAAGCACACGTTGAGAATCAACTGCCCATTCGATGCCGTGGCCGCCTCGGCCTGCGCCAGGCCGGTACGGACCTTGTCGGACAGGCCGGCACGCTCCCCCACAAAATGCACCTGCACACCATCCTGCTGGAGTTTCGGCACTTCCTTGGCCAGCGCGGTGGCCAGCAACTCCATCAGACCGGAGACTTCGTCCGCCGGACGATTCCAGTTTTCGGAGGAAAAAGCGAAAACGGTCAGCACCGCCACGCCACGGTCCACGCAGGCGCGGATGCAGCGCCGCAGGCTCTCCATGCCCTGCCGGTGCCCGGCCAGACGCGGCATGAAGCGCTTGGCCGCCCAGCGACCGTTGCCATCCATGACGATGGCAACGTGGTGCGGAATCCCGCTGGACGATGTCATGTGAGAAGGCAAGAGGACGCCCGTTTTAAACGGCCATCACTTCCTGTTCCTTAGCGGCCACCAGCTGATCGATGGTGGCGACATGCTTGTCGGTCAATTTCTGAATATCGGCCTCGGAACGCTTCTGGTCATCTTCGGATGCCAGCTTGTCCTTGACCAGCTTCTTCACGGCCTCATTCGCATCACGACGCAGGTTGCGCACGGCGATCTTCGAGTTCTCACCTTCGTTGCGCACCAGCTTGGTCATTTCCTTGCGGCGCTCTTCGCTCATGGGCGGCATCGGCACGCGGATGAGATCCCCCATGGAGGCCGGGTTCAGGCCGAGATCACTCTCACGGATGGCTTTCTCGATCTTGGCGCCCATGCCCTTTTCCCATGGCTGCACGCTGATGGTGCGGGCATCGAGCAGGGACACATTGGCCACCTGGCTCAGCGGCATCATGGAGCCGTAGTACTCCACGTGGATCGAGTCGAGCAACGCCGGGCTGGCGCGGCCGGTACGAACCTTGGACAGATTGCTTTTGAGTGCCTCGATGGACTGGTCCATCTTGGTTTCCATGGTCTTCTTGATGTCTGCGATCGTCATTGTTCTCTCCTGTGCTGCGTCTTCAGCCCCGCTCAGGCATAGACCAGCGTACCCTCGTCCTCACCCATCACCACACGCTTGAGCGCGCCATGCTTGAAGATGGAAAACACCTTGATGGGCAACTTCTGGTCGCGGCACAGCGCAAAGGCCGTGGCATCCATGATGCCCAGATTCTTGTTCATCGCCTCATCGAATGACAGGCGGGTATAGCGCGTTGCAGCCGGATCCTTCTTCGGGTCGGCAGTGTAGACGCCATCCACCTTGGTGGCCTTGAGCACGACCTCGGCACCAATCTCGGCGCCACGCAGGGCAGCCGCCGTGTCGGTGGTGAAGAAAGGGTTACCGGTGCCGGCGGCGAAGATCACCACCTTGCCCTCTTCCAGGTACTGCAGCGCCTTGGGCCGCACATAGGGCTCAACCACCTGCTCGATGCCGATGGCCGACATGACGCGCGCGGTCAGGCCCGCCTTGTTCATGGTGTCGGCCAGTGCCAGCGCGTTCATCACGGTGGCCAGCATGCCCATGTAGTCGGCGGTGGCCCGGTCCATGCCGACCGAGCCGCCAGCCACGCCGCGGAAGATGTTACCGCCGCCAATGACGACGGCGACTTCCACCCCGAGACGGGTAATTTCCGCCACCTCGTCCACCATGCGCTTGATCGTCGCATGGTTGATACCGAAGGCATCATCCCCCATGAGGGCCTCACCGGACAGCTTCAGCAGAATGCGCTTGTGGGCCGGTTTGGCGTCGGACATGGGGGACTCTCCTTGAAATGGTGACGGCGGACTTGGTGGACAGTGCGGAATTTACAGGATTGGCGTTTAACCCGCCTGCTTGGCAGCGGCCACTTGGGCAGCCACTTCAGCAGCGAAGTCGTCCACCTTCTTCTCAATGCCTTCACCCACCACGTACAGGGTGAATGCCTTCACCGTGGTGCCGGCAGCCTTGAGCATCTGCTCGATGGTCTGCTTGTCGTTCTTCACAAAGGGCTGGTTGAACAGCGACACTTCCTTCAGGTACTTCTGCACGCCACCTTCAATACGCTTGGCCACGATGTCGGCCGGCTGGGCCGGCTTGCCGGCGGCTTCAGCGGTTTTGCGGTCTTCCTCGGCCTTGCCGGCGGCAACGGCACGCTCTTTTTCGATCAGATCGGCCGGCACATCGGCGCTGGTCAAGGCGACCGGCTTCATGGCAGCCACGTGCATGGCTACATCCTTGGCGGCGGTCTCGTCACCGTCGAACTCGACCACCACACCAATGCGGGTGCCGTGCAGGTAAGACGCCAGCTTGGCGCCGGAGGCGAAGCGCTTGAAACGGCGGAAGCTCATGTTCTCGCCGATCTTGCCGATCAGGCCCTTGCGCACGTCTTCCAGGGTGGGGCCGAAGCCGTCTTGCGCATAGGCAAGTGCGCCCAGGGCAGCCACGTCGGCCGGGTTGTGTTTGGCAACCAGTTCGGCGGCGGCCTTGGCCAGACCCAGGAAGCTGTCGTTCTTGGTCACGAAGTCGGTTTCGCAGTTGACTTCGATCAGGGCACCGGTGGCGCCATCAATGAAGCTGGCGACCACGCCTTCGGCGGTCACGCGCGAAGCAGCCTTGCCGGCCTTGGTACCGAGCTTGACGCGCAATACTTCTTCCGCCTTGGCCATGTCGCCATCGGCTTCGGTCAGTGCCTTCTTGCACTCCATCATCGGGGCATCGGTCTTGGCGCGCAGTTCAGCGACCATGCTTGCGGTAATTGCAGCCATCTTGTTTCTCCGTGTGCAGTTCAGTTCAATTCAAATAGAGACTAAAAAAAAGGGGCATGCGCCCCTTTCTTCGGGTCGTGACCAGCTTAGGCAGAAGCCTCGCTCACTTCCACAAATTCGTCACCCGCCTCGGACGACACAGCCTTGACCACGTCTTCCACCGCGTTGGCGCGGCCTTCGATGATGGCGTCAGCAATGCCACGCGCATACAGCGTCACAGCCTTGGACGAGTCATCGTTGCCGGGGATCACGTAATCAATGCCTTCTGGCGAGTGGTTGGTATCGACCACACCGATCAGCGGAATGCCCAGCTTCTTGGCTTCGGCAATGGCGATCTTGTGGTAGCCGACGTCAATCACGAAGATCGCGTCCGGCAGGGTGTTCATATCCTGAATGCCGCCGATGTCCTTCTCGAGCTTGTCGAGTTCACGGGCAAACATGAGCTGTTCTTTCTTGCTCATGCTGTCCAGGCCGGCTTCCTGCTGGGCCTTCATGTCCTTCAGACGCTTGATGGAGGTCTTGACCGTCTTGAAGTTGGTCAGCATGCCGCCCAGCCAACGCTGGTCAACAAAGGGAACGCCGGCGCGCTGGGCTTCAGCCGCAACGATCTCGCGGGCCTGGCGCTTGGTACCCACCATCAGGATGGTGCCGCGCTTGGCAGACAGTTGCTTCACGAACTTGGAAGCCTCCTGGAACATCGGCAGCGACTTTTCCAGGTTGATGATGTGGATCTTGTTGCGATGGCCGAAGATAAACGGGGCCATCTTGGGATTCCAGAAGCGGGTTTGGTGACCGAAATGGACACCGGCTTCCAGCATTTCGCGCATGGTTGCGGACATAGTTAACTCCAAAGGTTGGGTCTAAAATCCGGCCCTCTTTGCAGCAGGTGCTTAAAACACCCGATGCAACACCTGGATGGACCGGTTTGCGATTTGTTCGCCAGCGGACCGCAATGGCCCATCAGCAAAACCCAAAGAGTATAGCACAGGCACCCTCTTCATCACATGCTTGCAGACCTCCACACCACCCGCCAGCGCCTGTTGGCCGGCCAGACCAGCGCAAGCACCGACATCGAGCGCGCCATAGCGATCGCCCAGTCGCCACGCTGCCAGCACGCTTTCCTGCAGACCTGCTTCGACCAGGCACGCGCCGCCGCCCTGGCGGCCGACGCCGGGCGCCAGCCGCTGGCCGGGCTGGCAGTGTCGGTCAAGGACCTGTTCGATGTGAGCGGCCAGACCAGCCGCGCCGGGTCGGCAGTGCTGGCAGATGCACCGCCGGCACGCCAAGATGCCGTGGCCGTGGCCCGGCTGCGCGTTGCCGGTGCGGCGTTCATCGGCCGCACCAACATGACCGAATTCGCCTTCTCCGGCGTCGGCGTCAACCCGCACTACGACACCCCGGCCAACGCCGCGGCCACCGATGTGCCACGCATTCCCGGCGGCTCGTCCAGCGGCGCGGCCGTCTCGGTGGCCACGGGTGCGGCCTTCATCGGGCTGGGCTCGGACACCGGCGGCTCGATCCGCATTCCGGCCGCCCTGCAGGGCCTGGTCGGCTTCAAGAACACGGCCCGGCTGGTGCCGCTGGACGGCACCATTCCCCTGTCCAGCACGCTGGACACCGCCTGCGCCATGACGCGCTCGGTGCGCGACGCCATCCTGGCGCATGAGATCCTGGCGGCGCGGCGCGTCACACGCAGTGCAGCCCCGCTTTCGGCCTATCGGCTGGCCGTCACACCGACGCTCATGCTCGACGGCGCGGATGCGACCGTCACTCGCGCCTTCGAACGCACGCTGCAGACCCTGCGCGCCGCTGGCGCCCGCATCGAGGAAATAGCCCTGCCCGAACTGAGCGAGCTGGCCGGCATGCAGGCCAACGGCAGCTTTGCCGCAGCCGAGAGCTACAGCTGGCACCGCCGTCTGCTGCAGGACAAGGTCGACCAATACGATCCACGCGTCGCAAGCCGCATCCAGCGCGGCGCAACCATGAGTGCGACCGACTACATAGGACTGATGCAGTTGCGCCGCGACTGGATCGCTCGCGTCGAGCAGACCCTGCAAGGTTTCGATGCCGTGCTCTCGCCCACCGTGCCGGTGGTGGCGCCGCCCATGGCCGAGGTGGCCCCCGGAGCGGAGCGCGATGAAGTCTTCTTCCGCATCAACGGCCTGCTGCTGCGCAACCCGAGCGTGGTTAACATGCTGGACGGCTGCGCCATCTCGCTGCCCTGCCATACAGCCGACGAACTGCCGGTCGGCCTGATGCTCTGGCATGGCGCGATGCGCGATGATGGCGTGTTGAATCTGGCGCTGCAGATCGAAGATTTGCTACAAAAACAATAGCTGCTTGCGCATATGGCACAAGGGCCGAGCATTAAAAACAACAGGAATTCATGAAAATTGCAGTCATTGGCGCCGGCATCATCGGCGTCACCACCGCCTACGAACTCGCGCAGGATGGTCACGAAGTCACCGTGTTTGAGCGGCGTCTGGCCGCCGCCGAAGAAGGCAGCTTTGCCAATGCAGGCCTGGTCGCACCGGCCTACACCACGCCCTGGGCCGCGCCGGGCATGCCACTCAAGATCATCCGCCACCTCCTGAGCCGCCATGCGCCGGTGCGCATCCGCTGGCCGCTGTCTCGCCAGGAGCTGGGCTGGATGTGGCAAAGCTGGCGCGCCTGCCAGCCCGAGACCTTTGTTGCCAACCGCCAGCGCATGCAGCGCTTGGCCGCCTTCAGCCGTGAGCGGCTGCATCAGATCAGCGCCGACCTGCAGCTCGAGTTCGACCGCAGCGAAGGCCATCTCGTGCTGCTGCGCTCGGCCAAGGACCAGGCCCAGATGCAAGCCAGCCTGCAGGTGCTGCGCGAGGCTGGGGTGCCGTTCAAGGAAATCAGCCCGGAAGAGGCGCGCAAGATCGAGCCGGCCCTGAATCCGGACACGTCTTTTCACGGTGCCATCCACCTGCCGCAGGACGAGGTCGGCAACTGCCGCCAGTTTGCCCTGCTGCTCAAGAACGAGGCCCAGCGCCTGGGTGTCAATTTTGCCTTCAGCACCACGGTGGAATCGATCGCCCCGAGCGCCGGCGAGTCCGCCACCGGCGTCAGGCTGCATCTGGCCGGCGAGTCCGAAGCGCAACGCTTCGACGCTGCCGTGCTGTGTGCCGGCGTCGACTCGGCACGCCTGCTGCGCCCGCTGGGTCTGAAGCTCCCGCTCGCCGCAGTGCATGGCTATTCGATCAGTGCTGCCGTGCGCGAACCGCTGAACGCCCCGCGCAGCGCCATCATGGACGAGCGCTACAAGGTCAACATCACACGCCTGGGCCACCGCGTGCGCGTGGCCGGTACGGCAGAAATTGGCGGCGCCCCCGGTGACCAGCGCGCCGGCACCCTCCAGACGCTCTACAAGGTGCTGCACGACTGGTTTCCTGGCGCGGCGCAGATCAGCAGCGGCGTCCAGGTCTGGAAAGGCGCGCGCCCCATGCTGCCTGACGGTCCACCATTGCTGGGAGCCAGCGGCATCCCGGGGCTGTGGCTGAACCTGGGGCATGGCGCCAGCGGCTGGTCGCTGAGTTGCGGTTCGGCCCGGGCCCTGGCCGACCTGATGGCCGGGCGCCCGCCGGAGGTCGACCTCGAAGGCCTGGACCTGCACCGGCTCAAGCTCTGAACGGGGCTATGAACGGCCCCCTGGGGCCTCTGAACGGTGCCGAAGGAGCGTCATGATTCAGGTACATTCGGCTTAACCACCGGTACACCTCTTGCTCATGAGTCCTGAACTATCCCAACGCCTGGCCCTCGCCGTGGACGAGATGCCGGCCTTCCCGAAGAGCGTGCAGAAAATCCTGGAGCTGACCCGGGATGTGGACTGCACGCCCAAGGACCTGGTGCAGGTGATCGACAAGGATCCGGTGCTCACGGTCAAGATCCTGAAAGTCGTCAACTCGGCCTACTACAGCCTGCCCAAGCAGGTCACCTCGATCAACCACGCCGTGGTCTTCATGGGTTTCAACACCATCAAGAACCTGGCACTGGGCATTGCCGCCATCGGCATGCTGCCCAAAAGCAATGCGGCCGGCTTTGATGTACAGCAGTACCTGCTGCACTCGCTGGCCACGGCCGGCATTGCCAAACAACTGGCCTCCGACCTGGACAATGCCGACCCGATGGACTGCTTCATCGCCGGCCTGCTGCACGATTTCGGCAAGGTGGTGTTCGCCCAGTTCATGCCCGACGAGTTCCGGCACGCGCTGGAAATCAGCCAGCGCGATGGCACCTCGCTGCACGAGGCGCTGCAGGAAAGCATCGGCGCCGACCATGCCCTGGTGGGTGCCATGCTGGTGGAAAAATGGCGCTTTTCTCCCCATCTGGTGGAAGCCATCCGCAACCAGCACGGCGCCGAGTTGAAAGACAGCGACATGATCGCCTGCGTCTTTGCCGCCAACCAGATCAGCAAGAAACTGCAATTCGGCTTTGGTGGTAATACCTGCATCGAGGAGCTCACACCAGCCATGACGCGGCGCCTGGGCGGCAATCTGGATGCCGTCATCGCCCGGCTGGGCGATCTGACCACCTTGTTCGAAGAAGCCCAGATCTTTTCCCGACTCGAAGGCTGAGCATGAAAGTCAAGTTCTGGGGCGTACGCGGCTCCATCGCCTCCCCCGGACCGCACACGGTGCGCTACGGCGGCAACACCACCTGCATCGAGATCCGCACCGACAACAACGAGCTGATCATCCTGGATGCCGGCACCGGCATCTTCCCGCTGTCGCAGACCCTGCTGACCGAGCTGCCGGTGCAGGCCAATGTGCTCATCACGCATTCGCACTGGGACCATATCCAGGGCCTGCCCTTCTTCATTCCGAATTTCATCCCCGGCAACCTGCTGCGCCTGCATGGTGCCTTCGACCCGGTCTCCGGCAAGGGCGTGGAACAGGTCATGTCGGTGCAGTTGCAGTACAGCTATTTCCCGGTGCGCGAAGCCGAAATGAAGGCCCGCATCGAGTATGTGACGCTGGCGCCCGAGCAGCCCATCCAGATCGGCAGCGCCACCGTGACGCCCTACCTGCTCAACCACCCGGTCATCAACTTCGGTTACCGCATCGAGGCGGATGGCAAGTCGGTGTTCTTCACCGGCGACCACGAGCCGCCGTACAACATTTACGAGCCGGGCGACGTTGAATACGCCGAATACCAGACCTTTGTCGATGCCAAGCAAGCGACCATTCTGGAAGCGATCCGCGGTGTCGATGTGCTGATTGCGGACACCTCCTACACCGCGCAGGAATACCCGGCCAAGAAAGGCTGGGGCCACGGCACCTTCGAGGGCAATATCCAGGCCGCCCGCCAGGCGGGTGCGCGCGTGCTCTACTGCACTCATCATGAGCCAACACGCAGCGACGATGCGCTGGAAGCCGCCTTCGCCCAGGCGCTGGCCGACAACCCGGCCCCACCGGGCGACCGGCTGGACATCCGCCTGGCGCGCGAAGGCGACAGTTACGAGTTCTGAGCCGTCAGGCCACGCAGCATGGACAAGATCGACCCCCGCCTCCCTCACCCGCTGCACCAGGTCGCCACCACACGCCAACTGGAGGCCACGCTGGCGGACGGGCTACCACCTCACACCCTGATGCAGCGCGCCGGCTTGGCCACGGCACGGCTGGCGCTGGCGCTGGCGCCCCACGCCTCCACTTTCTGGCTTGCCTGCGGACCGGGCAACAACGGCGGTGATGGCCTGGAGGCCGCCATGCACTTGCAACAGTGGGGCAAGACCGCGCTGGTGAGCTGGCTCGGCACGCCGCAAGACGTACCGGCCGACGCCCGTGCCTCCTACGCGCGTGCCCAGGCCGCCGGCGTGCGCTTTCTGGATGCGCCGCCTGCCGCGTGCGACTGCTGCATCGATGCCCTGCTCGGCATCGGCGTCACGCGCCCGGCCGAAGGACGGCTGGCTGAGTGGATCGCCCACATCAACACCCTGAACGTACCGGTGCTGGCGGTGGACCTGCCTTCGGGCCTGAATGCCGATACCGGCGCCAGCGACGGCCCCAGGGTGCGTGCAACGCACACCTTGAGCCTGCTCACGCTCAAGCCCGGACTGTTCACCGAGCACGGACGTGACGCGGCGGGTGAAATCTGGTTCGAATCGCTCGGCGCGGAAGCCGCCGCGGCCCCACCGGCTCAAGCCACGCTGTCCGGCGTACCGCTCCTCAATGCACGGCCGCACGCCTCGCACAAGGGCAGTTATGGCGATGTCGCCATCATCGGCGGCGCCCCGGGCATGACCGGCGCTGCACTGCTGGCGGCTTGCGCGGCATTGCACCAGGGTGCCGGGCGGGTGTTTGTCGGCCTGCTCGACGGCGGTAGCCTGGGCGTTGATGCCAACCATCCCGAGTTGATGTTCCGCCCGATTGAGTCGCTGGATCCAGCACAGCTGACGGTGGTCTGCGGCTGCGGTGGCGGCAATGCTGTTGCAGTCCAGATTCCACGTCTTTTATCGGCAGCACCCCTTGCCGTCATTGACGCAGACGCTCTCAATTCAATAGCAAACGACAGCCAGCTCCAGCAACTGCTGCGTGCCCGTCACGCGCGCGGACGTCAAACGGTGTTGACGCCCCATCCCCTGGAAGCCGCGCGCCTGCTCGGCTCGACCGCGGCCGAGGTACAGCACGACCGGCTGGCAGCGGCGCAGCAGCTCGCGCAACGCTTTTATTGCACCGTGGTGTTGAAGGGCTCAGGCACGGTGATTGCCGCACCGGACATCACACCGGTGATCAACCCTACGGGCAATGCGCTCTTGGCCACCGCCGGCACCGGCGATGTACTGGCCGGCATGATTGGCGCGCGTCTGGCCAACGGCGGGTCGGCCTTCCAGGCGGCCTGCGAAGCGGTCTGGTTGCACGGACGTGCCGCCGACACGTGGCCGCACGATCGAGCCTTGACGGCCGGCACGCTGGCGCAAGCCCTCTGTGTGAACTAACCGCGCCCGACAAAGGGCATCTTGGTCGCCATCACGGTGTGGAACAGCACGTTGGCTTCCAGCGGCAGGTTGGCCATGTAGAGCACCGACTGGCCGACGATGTTGACATCCATCAGCGGCTCCACCGCCATCTCGCCATTGGCCTGCGGTACGCCCCGGGCCATGCGTTCGGCCATCTCGGTGGCAGCATTGCCGATGTCAATCTGGCCGACCGCGATGTCGTGCTGGCGGCCGTCGAGCGAGGCGGCTTTGGTCAGCCCCATCACACCGTGTTTGGTGGCGGTGTAGGCAATCGAATTCGGCCGCGGCGCATGGGCTGAAATGGAGCCGTTGTTGATGATGCGCCCGCCACGCGGCGTCTGCGCCTTCATGACGCGAAATGCCTGCTGGATGCACAGGAACATGCCAGTGAGGTTGATGTCCACCACGTTCTTCCACTGCTCGAGCGACAACTCTTCCAGTGAAATACCCGGCGCATTAACGCCAGCGTTGTTGAAGAGCACGTCAACCCGGCCCCAGGCCTGCACCGTGGCATCGAACAGGGCGCGCACCGACTCCGGCTGCGACACATCCGTGGGCAGCACCAGCGCCCGTACCCCGGCGCCCGAAGCGTCTGCCACCGCCTGCAACGGCTCGCGCCGGCGCCCGGCCAGCGCCACGCAATAGCCATCGGCCAGCAAAGCCAGCGCCGCCGCCTTGCCAATGCCCGTGCCAGCGCCGGTCACGATGGCCACTTTGGACTTCTCCGTCATCTGCCTGTCTCCTACTTTCTATTTGTCGTTGTTCAGGATTTGCGTCGCGTCTTGCGGCCCTTGCTCTTGGCCACCGTCTTCTTCACCGCCGCCTTGAGCGCCTGGATCGGTGACGGCAGGGCACGGGACTGGGCGGCTGATGCCTTCTTCGCCGCGCGCTTGGCCGACGTCTTAGCAGACGCTCCCTCCATACCGCGGCCGTCGTGGGCCAAGCCCTTGTCCTTCATGGCGCGCGCCATGAACTCTTCGCCCTCGCGCACCAGCCGGAAGTCGATGCGCCGGCCGTCCAGGTCGACGCGGCTGACCTGCACTCGCACCCGCGTGCCGATGGCATAACGGATGCCGGTGCGCTCGCCGCGCAGCTCCTGGCGCGCTTCGTCGAAGCGGAAGTACTCGCCACCGAGTTCGGTGATGTGCACCAGCCCTTCGACGTACATCGCGTCGAGCGTAACGAAGATGCCGAAGCTGGTGGCGGCCGTCACCACGCCGCTGAACTCCTCGCCCAGGTGCTCGCGCATGTACTTGCACTTGAGCCAGGCCTCGACATCGCGGCTGGCCTCGTCGGCGCGGCGCTCGTTGGCGCTGCAGTGCAGGCCGGCGGCCTGCCAGGCCATCAACTCGGCGCTGACCTTCTTCGGCTTCTCGCCCGAGATTTTCATCTTGGCGGCTTCGCTCTTCTCGATCCGGCGCGACAGCTTGGCATGTGCCTCGCCCGGCGTCGGCAGGGCCGGCAGGTGGTAACGCGTCTTGCCCAAGATAGCCTTGATCACGCGGTGCACCAGCAGATCGGGGTAGCGGCGAATCGGGCTGGTGAAGTGGGTGTAGGACTCGAAGGCCAGACCAAAGTGGCCGCTGTTGTGCGGTGTGTAGATCGCCTGCTGCATCGAGCGCAGCAGCATGGTGTGGATCTGTTGCGCGTCAGGGCGTTCCTTGGTCGCCACGGCGATGGCCTGGAATTCCGCCGGCGAAGGGTTCTCGCTGATGGTGAGCCCTACGCCGGTGACCTTGAGGTAGTTGCGCAGCAGCTCGTTCTTCTCCGGCGTCGGCCCTTCGTGCACACGGAACAGGCCGGCGTGCTTGCTCTGACCGATGAAGTCGGCGCTGCAGACGTTGGCTGCCAGCATGGCCTCTTCGATCAGACGGTGTGCCTCGTTGCGCACGCGCGGCACGATCTTCTCAATGCGTCCGCTCTCATCGCAGACGATCTGGGTCTCGGTGGTTTCGAAATCCACCGCACCGCGCTTGGCACGCGCCGCCAGCAGGGCACGGTAAACGTCGTCGAGGTTCAGCAGGTCGCCCACCAGCGCCTTGCGCCGCTGCGCCTCCGGGCCGTTGGTGTTGGACAGGATGGCCGCCACCTCGGTGTAGGTGAGGCGCGCATGGCTCCACATCACCGCCGGGTAGAACTGGTAGGCCGTGATCTCACCTTCGTGGCTGATGAACATGTCGCACACCATGCACAGGCGCTCGACCTCGGGATTGAGCGAGCACAGGCCGTTGGACAGCTTTTCCGGCAGCATGGGAATCACGCGGCGCGGGAAGTAGACGCTGGTGGCGCGCTCGTAGGCGTCAACATCGATCGGCGAGCCGGTCTCCACATAGTGGCTGACATCGGCAATCGCCACCAGCAGGCGCCAGCCGCGCACCGCGCTCTTGCCGCGGCCCTGGGTCGACGGCTCGCAATAGACGGCGTCGTCGAAGTCGCGCGCATCCTCGCCGTCGATGGTCACCAATGGCACATCGGTCAGGTCGACGCGATTTCGCTTGTCCTGCGGCCGCACCTTGTCGGGCAGGCCACGGGCCTGGGCAATGCAGGCGTCGGTGAATTCGTGCGGCACGCTGTACTTGCGCACCGCGATTTCGATTTCCATGCCGGGGTCATCAACCTCGCCCAGCACTTCCTTGATGCGTCCCACCGGCTGACCGAACAGCGCCGGCGGCTCCACCAGTTCGACCACCACCACCTGGCCGGGTTTGGCCTGGCCGGTCGCGCTCTTGGGGATCAGGATGTCCTGACCGTAGCGCTTGTCCTCAGGCGCCACCAGCCAGACGCCGCTTTCCTGCAGCAATCGGCCGATGATGGGATGTGCCGGGCGCTCGATGATCTCCAGCACGCGCCCCTCGGGGCGGCCCTTGCGATCAGAACGCACGATGCGCGCCTTGACGCGGTCCTTGTGGAGCACGGCGCGCATCTCGTTGGGTGGCAAATAAATGTCCGATTCGCCGTCGTCACGCACCACGAAACCATGGCCGTCACGATGACCTTGAACACTTCCTTCAATTTCTTCCAGCAATCCGCTGGAACGCTCAAAATTTTTGATATACTTCTCTCTTTCCTGAAATGCCCAGGTGGCGGAATTGGTAGACGCACTAGTTTCAGGTACTAGCGAGTAACATCGTGGAGGTTCGAGTCCTCTCCTGGGCACCAATATAAAGTAAAACCATGACGGTTTTACAAACAAAAAGCCGCTGATCCTTCAGCGGCTTTTTTCTTTTCTGGCTTTCGCCATATCGCAGTTGCTTCGCCAAGCGGTGTGCAACCTGCGCCGAACAAAACCCTTGAGCCGAAAAACGCCGTGGAACCGGCTTTGCCGGGCCACTGGCGTTGCCCCCTGCAAGGGGGGTGGCGGAGCGACACGCAGTGCGCAAAGCCTGGGGGTATTCCATCAAATCGGCAATGCGACGAGGTCGTGGCCCTGCGTGCCGACAATGCGGGCACGCGTGAACTCGCCGACCTTGAGTGTCTTGCTGATCTTTTCCGGCGGCAGCAGCTTGACCACGCCGTCGATCTCCGGCGCATCGGCATAACTGCGCCCCACACCGCCCTTGCGTCCCATCGCCGGCGCCGAATCCACCAGCACCTGCATGGTGGCACCCACACGCTGCTGCAGCTTGGCAATCGAGACTTCTTCGGCCACCGCCATGAAGCGGGCACGCCGTTCCTCGCGCACTTCTTCTGGCAGCATGCCCGGCAATTCGTTGGCTGCAGCCCCCTTGACCGGGCTGTAGGCAAAACAGCCGGCGCGGTCGATCTTCGCTTCGCGCATGAAATCGAGCAGATGCTCGAACTCGGCTTCCGTCTCACCGGGGAAACCGGCGATGAAGGTGCTGCGAATCACGATCTCGGGGCACATCTCGCGCCAGCGCTGGATGCGCTCCAGATTCTTCTCGCCGCTGGCCGGGCGCTTCATGCGCTTGAGCACATCGGGATGGCTGTGCTGCAAGGGCACGTCAAGGTACGGCAGCACCTTGCCGCTGGCCATCAAGGGAATGATGTCATCCACATGGGGGTAGGGATAGACGTAATGCAAGCGCACCCAAGCGCCATGCGCCTCGGCCAGTTCGCCCAGCGCCTGCACCAGCTCGAACAGACGGGTCTTGACTGGCTTGCCGTCCCAGAAACCGGTGCGGTACTTCACATCCACGCCGTAGGCCGAGGTGTCCTGGCTGATCACCAGCAGCTCTTTCACGCCACCTTCGAACAGGGCCTTGGCCTCTTTCAGCACATCGCCGATGGGGCGCGACACCAGATCGCCGCGCATGGACGGGATGATGCAGAAGGTGCAGCGGTGGTTGCAGCCCTCGCTGATCTTCAGGTAGGCGTAATGGCGCGGCGTCAGCTTGATGCCGGCTTCGCCAAAGGCACCGGGCACCAGATCGATGAAGGGATCGTGCGGTTTGGGCAGGTGCGCATGCACCGCGTTCATCACTTCCTGCGTGGCATGCGGGCCGGTCACGGCCAGCACGCGGGGATGGATCTGCTTGATCAGGTTGCCGCCATCCTCGCCCGACTTGGCGCCGAGGCAGCCGGTGACGATGACTTTGCCGTTCTCAGCCAGCGCCTCGCCGATGGTGTCCAGGCTTTCCTTCACCGCGTCGTCGATGAAACCGCAGGTGTTGACGATCACCAGATCCGCGCCCTGGAAGGTCTTGGCGGTCTGGTAGCCCTCGGCACTCAGCTGGGTCAGGATCAGTTCGGAATCGGTCAGCGCCTTGGGACAGCCCAGGCTGACAAAGCCGATTTTCGGTGTGGCAGCGGCGGAATCGGGAGAGGTGGGGGACAAGACTTCACTCATCCCCGTATTGTCCCAGTATTCGGCTGCGCGTTCAGCGCTTCAGCCCGAAGGCCCCAAGCATCTGCTCGGTCTGCTTCTGCATCTGCTCCTGCATCTGCACGAACATGTTCTTGGATTGCTCCAGGTTGCTGTTCACCAGCCCCTGCATCATGGGCGCCTGCATGGCCATGAATTGCGTCCACATCTCGGGCGACACTCCCTTGGACTGCTCGGCCAGCTTGCTTTGCACGTCATGCAGGGACTGGATGTTTTTCTCCAGGTAGCCGCCCATGAAGCCCTGCATGGCATGGCCATAGAAACGGATGATGTTGGCCAGCACCGACGCGCTGAACATCGGCGTGCCGCCGGCTTCTTCTTCCAGGATGATCTGCAGCAGGATGCTGCGCGTGATGTCTTCGCCGGTCTTGGCGTCGCGCACCACAAAGGGGGCGCTGGCCATCACCAGTTGCTTGATCTCGGTCAGCGTGATGTAGCTCGATGTATTGGTGTCGTACAGCCGACGGTTGGGGTATTTCTTGATGATCCGCTCAGCGCCTGCAGCGGCATCTTCTTTTTTCTCTTTCATGACCGAAATCTCCTCTCCTCGATCCTGTGGATCAACTCAACCTATTGCGCCGCAACACATTCTAGGAAGAGATGTGACACAAAACCCCCAAGGTTTACCCTGAGGGGGAAACGAAAAAGCCCCGGCTTCATGGGAAACCGGGGCTGCATCTTGGTAGGCGCGATTGGACTCGAACCAACGACCCCCACCATGTCAAGGTGGTGCTCTAACCAGCTGAGCTACGCGCCTAAGAGTATTCGAGAAGCGAGAGTATAGCAGCAAACCTGCACCTCGATCGGCGCGGCATATAAAAAAACGTGCCACTGTCTTCATGAAGGTGCAATGGCGTGGGACATAATTGACGTTAACGTAAACGTCAAACACCCCCATTTTTACCTCTGGAGATCGACATGCAAATTGCAGGCAAAGTATTCATCGTGACCGGCGGCGCCTCGGGCCTGGGCGAAGGCACCGCGCGCATGCTGGCAGCCAACGGCGGCAAGGTCGTCATTGCCGACATGCAGGCTGAAAAAGGCGAGGCGGTGGCCAAAGACATCGGCGGCGCCTTCGTCAAGTGCGATGTCAGCCAGGAAGCCGACGGCCAGGCCGTGGTGGCCAAGGCGCTCTCCCTGGGCAAGCTCATGGGCCTGGTGAACTGCGCCGGCATCGCGCCGGCCGAGAAGACCGTGGGCAAGAACGGCGCCCACGCGCTGGCCACCTTCAGCAAGACCATCACGGTCAACCTGATCGGCAGCTTCAACATGATCCGCCTGGCCGCCGACGCCATGTGCAAAAACGAACCCGAGTCCACCGGCGAGCGCGGCGTGATGATCTCCACCGCCAGCGTGGCGGCCTACGACGGTCAGATCGGCCAGGCGGCCTACAGCGCCTCCAAGGGCGGCGTGGTCGGCATGACGCTGCCGATCGCCCGCGACCTGGCTCGCAACGGCATCCGCAACATGACGATTGCCCCCGGTATCTTCGGCACGCCCATGCTGTTCGGCATGCCACAGGAAGTTCAGGACGCACTGGCCGCCAGCGTGCCCTTCCCCAGCCGCTTGGGCACGCCCGAAGACTACGCCAAGCTGGCCAAACACATCTTCGAGAACGACATGCTCAACGGCGAGGTGATCCGCCTGGACGGCGCCATCCGCCTGGCACCGCGCTGATTCGTCCCGCGCACCAAGCCGGCCGCCCTACCCGGGTTGGCCGGCTTTTTTGTGTCTGACAACAGAAGCTGTCACCAGCCTTCCTACAATCGACCGTATGGCCATCCCCCAATCCTTCATCCAGGAGCTGCTAGCGCGCGCCGACGTCGTCGAGATCGTCGGGCGCTACGTGCAGCTCAAGAAGGGGGGCGCCAATTTCATGGGGCTGTGTCCGTTCCACGCCGAGAAGTCGCCCTCGTTCACGGTCAGCCCGACCAAGCAGTTCTACCACTGCTTCGGCTGCGGCAAACACGGCGACTCCATCAACTTCCTGATGGAGCACACCGGCATGAGCTTCATCGAAGCGGTGAAGGAACTGGCCCAGCATTACGGCCTGCAGGTGCCGGAGGACGAGGCCAGCCCGCAGGACCGCGCACGCGCCGCCGAACAGCGGCAAAAACAGGCCACGCTGAACGATGTGCTGGACAAGGCCGGCGAGGCCTATCGCAAACATCTGAAAAGCGCACCCCGGGCCATCGACTACCTCAAGCGCCGCGGCCTGTCCGGCGAAATCGCCAAGCAGTTCGGCCTGGGCTATGCGCCCGAAGGCTGGCGCTCGCTGGCCAGCGTCTTCCCGCAATACGACGACCCGCTGCTGGTGGAAAGCGGCCTGGTCATTACCAACGCGGAAGAAAACAACAGCGGCGAGGAAAAACGCTACGACCGCTTCCGCGACCGCATCATGTTCCCGATCCGCAACGTCAAGGGCGAGTGCATCGGCTTTGGCGGGCGCGTACTGGGTGACGAAAAACCCAAGTACCTGAACTCGCCGGAAACGCCGGTCTTCAGCAAGGGGCGTGAACTCTACGGCCTGTTCGAGGCACGCAACGCCATCCGCGACCTCGGTTACGCCCTGGTGACCGAAGGTTATATGGACGTGGTGGCGTTGGCGCAGCTGGGCTTTCCCAACGCGGTGGCCACACTCGGCACCGCCTGCACTACCGAGCACGTGCAGAAGCTGTTCCGCTTCACCGACACCGTGGTCTTCAGCTTCGATGGCGATGCCGCCGGCCGGCGTGCCGCGCGCAAGGCGCTCGACGGCGCCCTGCCCTACGCCACCGATGTGCGCAGCGTGAAGTTTTTGTTCCTGCCGGCCGAGCACGACCCGGACAGCTACATCCGTGAATTTGGCAAAGAGGCCTTTGCCCGCTGCGTCAGCGAGGCCGTGCCGCTGAGCCGCTTCCTGATCGAGGCGGCGCGCGAAGGCTGCGACCTCTCGAGTGCCGAAGGCCGCGCCCACCTGGCCAGCAATGCCAAGCCGCTGTGGAGCCAGTTGCCCGACGGCGCGCTCAAGCGCCAGTTGCTGATTGAAATTGCCGAGCTGGTGCAGTTGAGCAGCCAGGAGTTGAACGAGCTCTGGAACCCGCCGGCGCGCAGCAGCGAGCGCGAGCGCCCGCCCGCCAACCGCTCCGAAAACAATAGCACCTGGCGCAATGATGGCGAGGGCTACAGCTCGAAATTCAGTAAAAAATGGGCGCCGCGGCCACTCCGCGTGCGTGCGCAACTGGTCAACCGGGCCGACCATGCGGCCCGCCTGCTGCTGGCGCACAGCGGCATCTGGGACAGCCTCTCGAGCGAAGACCACCACCTGCTGTGCGAGTTGCCCGAACCGCACGGCCCGCTCCTGAGCTGGCTGGAAAGCCAATTGCACGAACACGGCCCGCAGCCTTGGGCGGCACTGCGCGAAGGGCTGCGCGAGCACCCGGCCGAGGCGCTGGCCGTCAAACTCATGACCGGCTCCGACCTGGCGGCCGGCGACGACCATGGCGAAACCATGGCCGAGTTGCGCAACCTGCTCAACCGCATGCTGATCGACCACCTCAAGGCCCAGGAAACCGAAGCCATCGAGGCGTCCCTCAACAACCCGGCGGCGCTGGAACGCTACCGTGAACTGCAGACGCGCCGGCGCGCGCTGGAAACCGCCTCGCCGCAAAAATCGGACTAGGGCTGAGCCCTGCGGAGGCGCTGGACCGTCGGTCCGAAAAAGAAGCCCGGCCTTGGCGGCCTAGCACAAAACCACCGAAAAACCCCGCCAAAATTGAATTTCTGCAGGCCCCGGCTATAATCCCCAACTGATTTTCGGCAAGAGCGACAGCAGCACCTCCGGGCCAGGCCAACCGTAGCACCACGTGCACGACCGGCCACCTTACCGCAAGGACTGCATTCCAAATGATCGCCCTCCCATCTTGCCCTTGAGGATTCCCTCCTCTGTCCCCCAACTGCGCCGGTCGTTTTCGGTGCCTGTGTTTGTTTCTTTGTGCCAGTTTTTGATGTCCTGAGGTTGATTCATGCCCGCTCAAAAGTCCAAGAAGCCTGCAAAGCCCGCCGCAAAACCCGTCGCCAAGGCCTCGCCGAAGCCCGTTGCCAAGAAAGCTGCCGCCCCTAAGGCCGTAGCCAAACCGGCAGCCAAGGCTGCGGCCAAGCCCGCCACGAAAGTTCCATCAGTGCCCGCCTCCAAGACCCCTGCCAAAGCCGAAAAAGCCGCCAAGACCCCGGCCGCTGAAGTGAAGAAAACCGTTGCTGTTGCCACCGAAGAAGTGGTGAAGAAGAAACCGGGCCGCCCGCCCAAGGCCGCCTCCGCCGACGGCTCAGCGCCCAAGACCGGCGCCAAGCGCGGCCGCAAGCCCAAGAACGCGGCAGGTGCCCAGCCGTCTGAAGACCTGGACCTGTCCGACATCGAAGCCGAGTTTGCCGAGGAACCGGCTGTTGCGCCGGGTGAGAAGGTCAAGCCGCTGCGCATGAAGATCAGCAAGGCGAAGGAACGCGCCTTGATGAAGGAATTCGGCCTGGACGAGACCGTCCTGTCCGAAGAAGACCTGGCCAAGCGCCGCCAGCGCCTCAAGCAACTGATCAAGCTGGGCAAGACGCGCGGCTACCTGACGCACGGCGAAATCTCCGACCACCTGCCCGACAAGCTGGTTGATGCCGAGACGCTGGAAGTCGTGATCTCCATGTTGAACGACATGGGCGTGGCGGTGTACGAACAGACGCCGGACGCCGAGACCCTGCTGCTCAACAACACCGGTCCGACCGCTGCCACCGAAGAAGAAGCCGAGGAAGAAGCCGAAGCCGCCCTGTCCACCGTGGACAGCGAGTTCGGCCGCACCACCGACCCGGTGCGCATGTACATGCGTGAAATGGGCACGGTCGAGCTGCTCACCCGCGAGGGCGAGATCGAGATTGCCAAGCGCATCGAAGGCGGCCTGATGGCCATGATGGAGGCCATCTCGGCCTCCCCCGCCACCATCGCTGAAATCCTGCGCCTGGGCGAAGAGATTCGCGAAGGCAAGGTCGTCATCACCACCATCGTGGACGGCTTCTCCAACCCGAACGAGGCCGACGACTATGTGGCCGAAGAAGACTTCGACGAATTCGACGAAGCCGACGACGACGACGGCAAGGGTGGCTCCAAGGCGCTGACCAAGAAGCTGGAAGAACTCAAGAAGCAGGCGCTGGAACGCTTCGACAAGCTGCGCCAGCTGTTCGAGAAGGTGCACAAGGTCTACGACAAGGAAGGCTACGGCACGCCCGCCTACATGAAGGCGCAGAAGGCGCTGAGCGAAGAGCTCATGACCATCCGCTTCACCGCCAAGGCGATTGAAAAGCTGTGCGACATGGTGCGCGGCCAGGTCGATGACGTGCGCAAGAAAGAGCGCGAACTGCGCCGCATCATCGTGGACAAGTGCGGCTACCCGCAGGAAAACTTCATTGCCGACTTCAGCGGCCGCGACAAGCACGGCAACCGCGTGCCGTCCAACCTGCTCAACCTCAAGTGGATCGAGAAGCAGGCTGCCGCCGGCAAGCCCTGGAGCGCCGTCATGGGCCGCAACATTCCGCCGGTGCAGGACCTGCAGCAAAAGCTGGCCGACCTGCAAGCCCGCGTGGTAGTGCCGCTCGATGAGCTCAAGGACATCAACAAGCGCATGAACGAAGGCGAAGCGTCTTCGCGCAACGCCAAGAAAGAGATGATCGAGGCCAACCTGCGCCTGGTGATCTCGATCGCCAAGAAGTACACCAACCGCGGCCTGCAGTTCCTGGATCTGATCCAGGAAGGCAACATCGGCCTGATGAAGGCGGTCGACAAGTTCGAATACCGCCGCGGCTACAAGTTCTCGACCTACGCCACCTGGTGGATCCGTCAGGCCATCACCCGCTCCATCGCGGACCAGGCCCGCACCATCCGCATCCCGGTGCACATGATCGAGACCATCAACAAGATGAACCGCATCAGCCGTCAGCACTTGCAGGAGTTCGGCTTCGAACCCGACGCCGGCATCCTGGCGGCCAAGATGGAGATCCCGGAAGACAAGATCCGCAAGATCATGAAGATCGCCAAGGAGCCGATCTCGATGGAAACCCCCATCGGCGACGACGACGACAGCCACCTGGGCGACTTCATCGAGGACACGGCCAACACCGCGCCGATGGACGCCGCCATGCAGGCCGGTCTGCGCGAAGTGGTGAAGGACATCCTCGACAGCCTGACGCCGCGCGAAGCCAAGGTGCTGCGCATGCGCTTCGGTATCGAGATGACCAGCGACCACACGCTGGAAGAAGTGGGCAAGCAGTTCGACGTGACGCGCGAGCGCATTCGCCAGATCGAGGCGAAGGCGCTGCGCAAGCTCAAGCATCCTTCGCGTTCGGACAAGCTGCGCAGCTTTACCGACAGCCTCTGATACGGCTGTCTTGCTCGGCAACGGAAAGGCCCGCTTCTTGCGGGCTTTTTTGTGTCTATTCCCTTGTAATTATTGCGCTGGCAGCTATTGAATTTGTAGCATTTGGTGTTTTCTTAGATGGCTGACAGGGCCAGCGTGTCGGGATATGCGCCCGACAGCGCAGTAACTTTCTCTTGCTTGCCCAAGAGAAAGTCACCAAAGAGAAGGGCAGCCGAAGTCAGGGCCGCTGCGCGGTACCTTGCGCTGCTCGCAGCGTGCGGGGTCGGGCTAAACTCGCTGCGCTCAAACAACGCCCGCCCTGATCCGCCCGCTGCTGCGCTGCTCAGCCCTGCCACACGGCATAGGAATCCAAACAGCCAAGACCAAAACAACCGAACAAGGACGCGCCATGGCGCGTCCTTGTTTCTTCGGTATCGGGTATCCGGTTTCCCCCGCCGTTATGAGGAGGCGAGTAGCGCAGGGGCAAGCGGATCAAGAGGCGCAGATGTTTGAGCCCGCAGGGCGAGTTTCTGCGCCTCCCGCTTGACCCGAGCAACGCAGCGTGCCCGCAGGGCCGACGAATCCGGCTCGCCTTTCTTTCGGTTACCTTTCTTTGGCGAAGCAAAGAAAGGTGACTCGCCCGCCGGGGCGAGACCCGGCTCGCCGGCACCCCCACCACCCCAAACAAAGACAAGAAATAAAAAGGCGCCCACCCCTTTCAGAATGAGCGCCAAATGCTATCAATAAGATAGCACGAGGTGCTGCGTTATGCCACCGGCTCCAGCGCCAGAACGCCCGTGGCCGTGTTGGAAATCGGGATGTGGTAGTTGCTGTGCACCTTGCGCACACCAGCACTACCCGCGGTGAGTGCGGCGCGCATGGCCAGCCACATCAGCAGCTCCACGCCCTGCGTGCCAGCATGCTCCACCAGCTCCAGGTCGCTGAACTGGGTGGCCCACTCGGGGTTGGTCTCCATGCTCTGCAGGAACTGCAGGTCGAACTTCTTGTTGATGAAGCCGGCGCGCTCGCCTTCGAGCTGGTGACTCAGGCCACCGGTGGCCATCACGGCCACGCGCTTGTCGCTCTTCCACGAAAGAATGGCCTCACCCACGGCCTTGCCGAGCTTGTAGACGCGCTTGGCAGTGGGCAGCGGGAACTGCACGGTGTTGATGTCGATCGGCACGATCTGCACCGGTGCCACGGCATCCTTGGGCCAGAACAGCTTGAGCGGCAGGGTGCAGGCGTGGTCCACCAGCATCTCCTGGCAAGTCACGATGTCGAACTCCTTGGCGATCAGCTCGTTGACCAGATGCCAGGACAACTCCGGGCAGCCAGCCACCGGCGGCATGGTCGGGATGCCCCAGCCCTCATCCGCATTGCGGTACTCGGCCGCGGTGCCGATGGCGAAGGTCGGCATCTTGTCGAGGAAGAAGTTCAGGCCGTGGTCGTTGTAGAACACCACCAACACATCGGGCTTGACCTTGCCCAGCCACTCATGGATGGGCGGAAAGCCGTCGAAGAAGGGTTTCCAGTAGGGCTCCTGCTGAATGCCCTTGGCAATGGCGCCGCCGATGGCGGGAATGTGGGATGTGGCCAAGCCACCGATGATTTGTGCCATGTTGTGCGTTCCTCGTTTTACTGGTTGTTGGCCGCGACGAGCTTGGCCCTGAATTCTTCTTTGGTCATGCCGGTCTGCTGGGCGCCGATGTCCTGCATGTCCAGCCCGAAGATGCCAGCGAACTTGGCCAGGTAATAGGCGTTGCCGCCGGCAGCCAGCAGGGCCAGCACCTGCTTGGAGCGAATGGCCGCAGCCTGCTCCTCGTTCAGGCCGTACTGCTTCATGTAGGCCTCGGGGTCGGCCACGAAGGCCTCGCGGTTGGCCTTCTCGTTGAAAGAGAAGCACATCTTGTTGAGGGCATAGCCCTTCTTGGCCATATCGCCGTCAAAAGGCGTGGTGCCGGGAATCTGCTTGGTCGCGCTGGTCACGGAGGTCTCCTTGGGTGACATAAGTCAAAACGGATAGGGCAAGTATTCCGAAAGCATTGACCCAGATAAAGACATGAATGATGATATGACTCATGAGTAAATTCGATCATTCCGACCTGGATGGCCACTTGCTGCAGCTTTTGGTGGCCGTGGTGGAAACCGGCTCGGTCACCGGGGCGGCACAGCGGCTGGGTGTCACCCAGTCCGCCGTCAGTCACCTGCTGGACAAGTTGCGCGCCATCACCGGCGACCCGCTGTTCGTGAAAAGCGGGCGCGGCATCGTGGCCACGGCGCGGGCCGAGGAACTGGCCGCCCAGGCGCGCGGCCTGCTGCGCCAGCTGCAGCACTTTGCCCACAGCGGCGAGTTCGAGCCGGCGCGCTGGCAGACCACCTTCACCATTGCCGCCAACGACTTCCAGCGCGACCTGTTGCTGCCGCCCCTGGCCGCCCGGTTGCGCGCGCAGGCGCCGGGCGTGGCGCTGCGCGTCATCCCCTCCGGTGTGCCGCGGCTGGAAACGCTGCGCGCCGACGACTGCCAGCTCGTCATCAGCCCGCGCCCGCCCGAGGGCAGCGACATCGTGCAAAAGCGATTGTTCGAAGACCAGTACCGCGTGTTCTACGACCCGGCCGTGCGAGAGGCACCACGTGATGAAACCGAGTACCTGGCCGCCGACCACGCCACCGTGGTCTACGAGCCGCGCCGCAGCTTGGACCTGGACCAGCACCTGGCCAACAAGGGCGTGAGCCGGCACTTTGCGGTGATGGTGCCCAGTTTCAGCGCCCTGCCCGCCTTCGTGCGCGGCACGCCGCTGCTGGCCACCGTGCCCGGCCTGCTGGCGCGCCACACCCTGAGCGGCCTGGCCAGTTGCCCGCCGCCGGTGACCTGCCCCACCATGCCGATGTACCTGATCTGGCACGCCCGCTACCAGCAGGATGCCGCGCACCGCTGGCTGCGCGCGCAACTGGAAGTCGTGGTGGCACCGGCGCTGGCCGAGGCAGCACCCCATGCCGGTTTTGCGGGCTCTTCATCTATGGCCTAATATGGGTTTTCCACTCTAAAACCGAGATCAAACATGGGCAACAAGATCGTCACCGAAGCAGACCGCAAAGCCACCCCCGCACCCAAGCCGCTCCCCGGCGTGACCCTGCGTACGGCTGGCCGCGGCCAACGCGTCAGCCTGGAGCGTGGCACGGCCACCCGCAGCAAGAAGAACCCGGGCAAGCGCTCCAAAAAGGGCGGCTGATCTGCCTCGCCGGTGTGCCGCGCCATCTGCCGCGCCGCACACCGGACTTCTGGCCGGTGCTGAGCCCCTGCGCTCAGCAGCGAATACACCGGCCCACCCCTCCCCGTCAAAGTCAAGACAGCGATGACCGCATCGGTCCGCGCCGTCTTTGATCGTCAGCCCGATGCCAGCACAGCTGCGGCATCACCACCATCGGCCCCGCCTGCCACTGGCGCCACCAGCGCGGCAACCTGCTCGCGCAACGGCGGCAGCAGACGCAAGGCCAGCACCAGCTGCGAATGCAGCACACGCTCGCCGTCAGACAAGGCGCCTTGCGCCGCGCGTGCCAGCGCATCAAGCAACGCGGCCTCCCTGTGCGCATCGGGTGTGGGCAAGGTCTGGCTGGCCTCCAGCATGCCGGCCAGCGCATCGAGCGTGCTGCGCAGCCAGTCCACGGCACGGGCGCAGTCGTCGGTCAGCACCAGCTGCAAGTTGCGGTGCGCGCCCAGTGCCGACAGGTAGTTCAGCAGCGTGTGCGACAACACCAGAAAGCGCGTGCCGGCCGCCATGTGCCGACGCACGTAGATCGGCTCCTCGAACACCGCCGACATGGCGCTGGAGAGGGCCGCATCGGCGTTGTGCGCATTGCGTCGTGCCAGCCGGTAGGCCAGGTGGTCCTGCTTGCCGTGCTGGTACTGGCCGATGATCTCCTGCAGGTACACCGCCTGTGTGCGCAGGGCCTGGGCCGCCACCCGGTGCAACTGGCGCGACTGCCAGCTCGGCAACACCAGCCACACCGCCAGCCCGGCAATCAGGCTGCCGAGCAGCGTGTCGATCAGGCGCGGCATGATCAGATCGAAGCCGTCGCCCGCCTGGTTGAACGACAGCAGCACCAGCGACGTGATGGCCGCCGTGGCCAGCGTATAGCGGCTGTGGCGCGTGGCAAAAAACAGCGCTGCTGCCGCCACCGTGAAGGCCGACTGCACCAGCACGTCCGGAAACAGCCGCAGCAGCGCCCAGCCGACCAGCAGGCCCAACACCGTGCCCCAGATGCGCTGCGCCAGCAGGGTCAGTGTGGCGCCGTACTGCGGCTGGCAGACGAAGACGATGGTCAGCAAGATCCAGTAGCCATGGCTGTCGCCCGTCAGCCGCCGCACGGCATCGCCCGCCAGCAGCGCCACGCTCAGGCGGATGGCGTGGCGCATCAGCGGCGATGACAACGTCCACTGCGCGCGCACGCGCTGCCAGGCATCGCGCAGGGAACGCGGGTTGCGGTTCAACAGGCTGGAGTCGGCCGGCAAGCGCCCGGGCTGCGGCGCCCCGAGTGCACCGCCCAGCTCGCGCACCATGCCGAAGAGGTTGTCCGCCAGTGCGCGCAAGGCACGCAAAGGCTGCTGCGCCTGCGCCGCCTCCGATGCGCTGCGCGGCAGCGCCTGCAGATGCCGGATGGCCTGCTCCAGATCTTCGATGGCACGCGCCGTGCCCTCGTCGCGCACCCATGCCTCCTGCAGCTGGATGGCCTGCGCCAGGGTCTGGCAATCGTGCCCGAGCAGGGCCACCAGACGCTGGAAACGGTACAGCACGTCACTGTGGAAAAAAGCTTCGGCCAGCACGTCGTAATGCTCATGGGACGAGGTCACCCGTTCATGCACATCCTGCGCCACGAAGTACAGGTGCAAGGCCTCGGGCAACCACGGGGGTGCGCGCCCTGCCCCCATGCGCAGGAACAGGCTTTCCTTCACCGCGTTCAAGGCCTCCACCACACGCCCGTTGTGCAAGGCCAGCGCCAGGCGGCGGCGCTCCAGATCGACATCACGCACCGGCGCAAACAAGCGCGACTTGAGCTGCAGGTACACCCCCAGCACCTCGTACAGGCCGGCCAGCTTCTGCCGCACCGGCAGCATGGGCAAGGCGGCCGCCCACAACACGGAGATCAGCCCATACCAGGCCGCGCCGCACAGCAACCAGATCACGGGCCACGGTGTTGCCGGCTGGCCTACCGGTGGCTCCGTTTGCGAATGACTCGCCAGGGCGGTGTAGATTGCCATGATCAGCGTGGCCACGGCCAGCGTGCGGTAGCGCCCGCCTACGGCGCCCACCATCGTGAGCCCAAACGCCGCCAGCCCCAGCACGGCCATCAGCACCCCCGGGTAAGGCAGGCTGGCCTGCACCGCCAAAGCCACGCCGGTGAAGCTCAGCAAGGTGGTGGCCTGGGCCCGCACCTGGCCACGCCAGCTGTCGTCCGACTCCGCAATGCCCCCGGCCAGCACACCCAGCAGCAGCGGAATGAGCGCCTGTGTCTGCCCCAGCCACCAGCCGCCCACCATCACGATGGCCAGCGCCAGGAAGGCACGCATGCCGCTGGCCAACGCCTCTTGCCGCCATGCCTGCTGCCAAAGCCTGCGCCACTCTTGCATCATCAAAAACACCTTTCGTACCGGTAGCTGCAGATCATGCGCCCCACCCACACCCATCAAGCAAATATCGGGCCGCTCTCGTCGCTCTCGTTCTTGTTATAGCGAACGTTTGTGACGACGCTTAGTCTTGCGCCCGGTGCGCCTGCCGGTAACGCTGCGGGCTCAGGCCGGTGCGGCGCTTGAAGAAGCGCGAGAAATAGGCCGGGTCCTCAAAGCCCAGTTCGGCCGCCAGGTTGGCCGCCGGTGCCGCGGTGTACACCAGCCGTCGGCAGGCCTCGCGCGTGAGTCGCTCGTGCACCAGCTCCAGCGCGCTGCGCCCGCTCTCGGCGCGCACCAGGCGGTTCAGCCGCTGGGTCGACAGCCCCAGGCGCGAGGCATAACGCTCCAGCGGCCAGTGCGCCAGGAAGTGCTGCTCCACCAACAACAGAAAACGCGTGAAAAGTGCCTGGTGTCGGTGCGCCCGCTCGCCCTGCGCCTGCCGCCCCTGCGCGCTGGCCTGCGCCAGCCGCCACACCACGGCGCGCGCCAGCCAACCAGCCACCGGCGACTCAGCGGTGCCGGGCAGCGCGAACTCGACCGCCAGTTCACGAAACAGGGCATCCAGCCGCGCAGCGGCGCCATCTTCCGGCGCGAACGGCAACACCCCGGGCGCGGTGAACAGCGCGCGAAACGCCTCGCCCACCGACTGGAACTCACCTTCCACCAGCAGGCGCGCACTGAAGGTGAGCACCAGGCCATCGGTGTCCGGCGCAAAACGAAAACCATGCACCACCCCTGGCGGCACCACGATGGCCGCCGGCCCCTGCGCCGCCTCGCGCCATTCGTCCAGCACCACCTCGGCACTGCCCTGCAACACCCACAGCACCTGGTACAGACCGTGGTGCACATGAGGCTCGATCTCCCAGCGGTTGAGCCGGCTGCGCGACTCCACTTCCTCAATGTGCAGCACCTCCTGCCCCGGCGTGGCGCTCTCACCGTAGAGTGCAAAGCTGGGAATGGCCGCCGCCGGCCGGCGCGACGTCTTGGCGCTTGGCGGCAAGGCCGGGGCCTGCTTGGGTGGTGGTGAGCTGGTTTTCATGATCCCGTCATTTTGATCGAAAAGTACAAGCTTTAACCCTATTTTGTGCAGTGTCTTTTGGCCTCTCTCGCCCTAAAGTTCGGTCACGGCATTACTCACCGGAGACAAACCGATGTTTTCTTTCGATCCCTATTCACCCGCCATCGACGCGGACCCGTTCCCGTACTACAAGACGCTGCGCGACGAGTACCCATGCTTCTGGAGCCCCGAGGCCCAGATGTGGATCCTCTCGCGTTATGCCGACATCGTCTCGGCCGGCCAGGACTGGCAGACCTACTCCTCGGCCAGCGGCAACCTGATGACCGAACTGCCCGGCCGCGCCGGTGCCACCCTGGGTAGCTCCGACCCACCGAAACACGACCGCCTGCGCGGCCTGATCCAGCACGCCTTCATGAAGCGCAACCTGCTGGCGCTGGAAGAACCGATCCGCGCCGTGGCGCAGCAGGTGTTCGGCCAGTTGAAGGGTATGAAGACCTTCGACTTCAAGGACGTGTCCTCGCAATTCACCGTCAAGGTGCTGATGGCCGCACTCGGCCTGCCCATGGGTGACGAAGCCATCGTCGATGAAAACGAAGTGCGAGAGAACGCCGTGCTGATGGTGCAGAGCGACGCCCGCACTCGCACCAAGGGCCCGGAGCACATCGCCGCCTACAACTGGATGCAGGAGTACGCCAGCAAGGTCATCGCCATGCGCCGTGCCGAGCCGAAGAACGACCTCATCAGCCACTTCAGCCTGGCCGAGATCGAGGGCGACCGCCTGGACGAGCGCGAGGTGCTGCTCACCACCACCACGCTCATCATGGCCGGCGTCGAATCGCTCGGCGGCTTCATGATGATGTTCGGCTACAACCTGGCCACCTTTGACGACGCCCGCAAAGCCGTGGTGGCCAACCCCGAGCTGCTGCCGGATGCGATTGAAGAAAGCCTGCGCTTCAACACCTCGGCCCAGCGCTTCCGCCGCCGGCTGATGAAAGACGTGACGATCCACGGCCAGACCATGAAGGAAGGCGATTTCGTCTGCTTGGCCTACGGCTCGGGCAACCGCGACGAGCGCCAGTACCCCAACCCCGATGTGTACGACATCACGCGCAAGCCGCGCGGCCACCTGGGTTTTGGTGGCGGCCTGCACGCCTGCCTGGGCACCGCCATCGCGCGCCTGGCGGTGAAGATCGCGTTCGAGGAGTTCCACAAAGTGGTGCCCGACTACAAGCGCCTGGCCGACCAGCTGCCCTGGATGCCCTCGTCCACCTTCCGCAGCCCGCTGCGCCTGGACCTCGCCGTTCAGTAATCGCTTAAGCTTGTTCCACCCCGCCGCCTGCTTCTTGCAGGCGGCCCCGTTTTTTCAGGAGACACTTTCATGGCCAACATCACCTACGTCGAGGCCTCTGGCCAGTCCACCACCATCAACCTGCCCGACGGCTGGAGCCTGATGCAAGGCGCCACCACCAACGGCATTGATGGCATCCTGGGCGAATGCGGCGGCTCCTGCGCCTGCGCCACCTGCCACTGCTATGTGGACGAATCGCGCCTGGGCGACATCGCGCCCGCCAGCGAGAACGAACTCGCCATGCTGGACAACGTGGCCGCCGAGCGCCGCCCCAACAGCCGCCTGGCCTGCCAGATCAAGGCATCCCCCAAACTCGAAGGGTTGATCATCAGTTTGCCCGCCGCGCAGGAATAAGATCGTCGGCATGACGCATCCCATCCTGATCATCGGTGCCGGCCAGGCCGGCGTGCAAACGGCCGAAGCCCTGCGTGCCGGCGGCTTCGAAGGCCCCATCACTCTGCTGGGCGACGAGCCCCACGGCCCCTACCACCGCCCGCCACTGTCCAAAGCCTGGCTGGCCGGCGAGATGGAAGCCGTGCAGCTCGTGATGCGCGCGCCCGAGATGCTGGCACGCAAGAACATCGAACTGCGCACCGATTGCCAAGTCACCGCCATCGACCGCGCCGCCAAGAGCGTGACGCTACGTGACGGCAGCACCCTGCCCTACAGCGGTCTGGTGCTGGCCACTGGCTCCACGCCGCGCACGCTGCCGCTGCCCGGCGGCAACGCCCAAGGCGTGCTGGCCTTGCGCTCGCGCGACGACGCCAGCGCCATTGCTGAGCGCATGGCTACGTGCATCGAACGGCAGCTGCCGCTGGTGGTGATTGGCGGCGGCTTCATCGGCCTGGAAGTGGCGGCCACCGCGCGCAAGAAGGGGCTGACCGTGACGGTGCTGGAAGCCGCGCCGCGCCTGCTGGGCCGCGTGCTGGCACCTATGCTGTCGGACTGGTATGCCGAGCTGCACCGCAGCCACGGCGTGCAACTGGTGCTGGGCGCGCAGATTGCCGAGATCATCACCGACCATGAAGGCCAAGCCACCGGTGTGCGCATGGCAGACGGCACGCTCTACCCCGCCGGCCTGGTGGTAGTGGGCATCGGCGTCAATGCCAATGACAAACTGGCGCGCGCTGCCGGCCTGACCTGCGAACGCGGCATCGTGGTCGACGCCTGTGGCCGCACCAGCGACACGAGCATCGTGGCCGCCGGCGACTGCACCGCCCGCCGCCTGAGCGACGGCAGTCTGCTGCGCCTGGAGTCGGTGCAAAACGCCACCGAACAAGGCAAGAGCGCCGCCGCTGCGCTGCTGGGGCAGGAACGCCCCTTCACCGCCACGCCCTGGTTCTGGAGCGACCAGTACGACAAGAAGCTGCAGATGGCCGGCCTGTCGATGGGTGCCGACCACTGGGCCGTGCGGGGTGACATCGCCAGCGGCAGCTTCACCGTCTACCACTACAAAGGCGACCAGCTCTTGGCCGCCGACAGCATCAACGCCAGCAAAGACCACCTGCAGGTGCGCAAGCTGCTGGATGCCGGCGTCTCGCCCACACCGCAGCAGGCGGGCGATGCGGGGTTTGATCTGAACAGCCTGCTGGCGAAGTAAGCTGGTTTCTCAAATTAAAATGGCGCTTGGCCCTCTCGGGTTAAGCGTCATTAGCTATTAAAAATATAGCATTCGGCTTCTGTAACTTGAGGTCGCAATTCGCGACCTCAAGTTTTTCACCCCGCCCTACCGTTACGCCATACCCATCGCCTCAGCGATTCGGCAGCATGAAGCCGGCAAAGAAGGCCGCCAGGGCCTGGTGCGCGTCCAGCGGCAGCACGTGGGCAATGTACTGGTCCGGCCGCACCACCACCAGGGCGCCCTGCTCGCGGTTCACGCCACGCAGGTCGAAGATGTCCGGGCCATTTTTCAGGTCCGCGCAGAACACCTTCTCGTAGTCGCGCAGGCCGTAGCGGCCTTTCTGCGGCAAGAGCAGCGCTGGCAGGGTGTCGATGGCCACTTCGTTGTGCGGCTGCTGGAAGATGGCGCGCAGATCGAACACGGCGTCCACGTCCTGCCCCGGGCGCGTGTACTGGCGCACGGGCGAGTCGGGCGACTCCTGCAGGAACTTGCACAGGCCCAGCAGGCCGCTGTTGGGCTGGCTCAGGTCCTGGGCGCCGGCAAAGGCGTAGAGGCGCCAGCGGCCGTCGGCCCGGTGCACGTGGCCCAGGTGCAGGGGCTTGGCGTCCGACACGCGCAGCACCGGCGCGGAGTGGAAGCGCCGGCCGACCTCGAAGCCCTGGGCCAGCGCCTGGTGCGTGCTGTCGCCGCAGATCACCGAAGGACGGTACACCGTGCCCATGCCGGCTGTGAAGTGCAGGTGCTTCTGGAAATACGTCTGGAACTCCTTCGGATCGACGCCGCCGCTGCCGTCGTCAGCGGGCTTGTCGCTGATCATCTTGGCCCATTCGCGGTCGAAGGTGATGAGCGCATGGCCCATGAACTGGCGCTCCTCCGTGTAAGTGTGCAGCAGCGCTGGCGGGCACTGGCCGCGCAGCACGGCGGCGAGCTTCCAGCCCAGGTTGAAGGTGTCCTGCATGGAGAAGTTCATGCCCTGGCCGGCCTTGGGGCTGTGGGTGTGGCAGGCATCCCCGGCAATGAACACGCGCGGCAGACGCGTGGGCACCTCGGCCGCGGGCACGTCGTCGTACTTGTCGCAGATGCGGTGGCCGATCTCGTACACCGACCACCAGGCCACCTCTTTCACGTCCAGCGTGTAGGGGTGCAGGATGCGCTGCGCTGCGGCAATCAGCTTGTCCACCGTGATCTGGCGGTTGGCCACGCGTTCGTCTTCGCCCAGCTTGTCCATCTCCACATACAGGCGCACCAGATAGCCGCCCTCACGCGGAATGATCAGCAGGTTGCCACCGTTGGCGGACTGCACGGCCACCTTGTGGCGGATGTCCGGGAAGTCCGTCACCGCCAGCACGTCCATCACGCCCCAGGCCTGGTTGGCAGCATCACCCACCAGTTCGCGGCCCATGGACTTGCGCACGGCGCTGCGAGCGCCGTCACAGCCCACCACGTAGCGCGCGCGCACCGTCTCGATCTGCCCCGCGTGAGCCGCATCGGTGCGTTCCATGCGCACCGTGACGGGATAGTCCTTGGCGGCCGCGTCCACCGTCACGTCCAGCAGCTTGCGTGAGTAGTGCGGCTCCAGCCGGCTGGGCGAGTTGCGCATGGACTCCAGGTAGAAGTCGTGCACGCGCGCCTGGTTCAGCACCACGTGCGGAAACTCGGACAAGCCATCCTCCGTGTCCTGCACGCGGCCGTGGCGTGTGATGTTCTGCGGGCTCTTGTCGTCCGGCTTCCAGAAGGTCACCTCGTTGATCCAGCAGGCTTCCTGCTGCACCTTGTCGGCAAAGCCGAAGGCCTCGAACATCTCCATGGTGCGGCAGGCAATGCCGTCGGCCTGGCCCAGGTGCAACGGCACGTCCTTCTGCTCCACGATAGCGGTGCGGATGTCCGGGAAGGCCGCGAGCTGGGCTGCCAGCGTCAGGCCGGCGGGGCCGCAACCGACGATGAGCACGTCCAACTCCTGAGGCACCGCATTGGTGTGCGGGTGGGCCTGGGCGTACTCGGACGGCTCGGCGATGTAGGGGTCGCGTCCGCGGACGCCATCTAGGTAGAACTGCATGGATCTTCTCCTCGTCTTGCTGGATTGGACGGCCTCTTGAGGCACGTTGCTGCACTGGTTCCGGCCGCGCCCAAGGCATGGGTCATGCACCAGAATTTATTGATAAGTATGCTTACTATTTTGCACAGTGTCAACAGGGAATGACGCGGGTGGCATCATGGATTTCCCCTAGAGAAAATGACTTGAAGCAACTCGGATGGCTTGCGCGGGGGCGGTTCCCCGGGCTTGGCGCTGGCTACCAGCCTTAGCCAGCCGCAGCGTCAGAAACCGTCAACGCCCCCAAGGCTTGCACCCCCACCGGCGGCTCGGGCAGCCAGGGCAACACAAAGGTGCGACGCGCCAGCCCCTTGGCGATGCGCTCGGTCTGGCGGATCTCACCCGCCAAACGGGCTTGCAGCAGCGGGTCGGTGGTGCCGGTGGCGGCCACGCTCTTGTTGATGACCCAGGCCCAGGGCTCGATGTGGGCGCGGCGCAGGTCATCCTGCAGCGCGCTGGCCTGGCTCACCGGCGTAACCTCGGGCAGGGTGACGAGGATGACGCGCGTCATCTCTGCATCTTGAAGGCGCATGAGCGGGGTGATGATGTGGTTGGCGTTGGCCGTGCCTTCAAACTGGCGCGTCATCTGCCGGTGGTAGGCGCCGGTGGCGTCCATCAGCAGGAGCGAGTGGCCGGTGGGCGCAGTGTCCAGCACCACAAAGGCGCTGCGCGCTTCGTTCACCACGCGGCTGAAGGCGTGGAACACGGCCACCTCTTCGGTGCAGGGCGACTGCAGGTCTTCCAGCAGCAGCGCACGGCCCTCTTCGTCCAGCTCGCGGCCTTTGGTGGCCATGATCTTGCTGATGTAGGCGTCGGTCTCGGCCTTGGGGTCGATGCGACCGACCTTCAGCTTGGGCAGGCTGCCGTTCAGGGCGCTGGCCACGTGGGCGGCCGGGTCGGTGGTGGTGAGGTGCACGCTGTGGCCGCGCTGCACCAGGCCCACGGCCAGTGCGGCGGCAATCGTTGTCTTGCCCACGCCGCCCTTGCCCATGACCATGATGAGGCCGTGGCCGACGGCGGCCAGCTCGTCGGCCAGGCGGCTCAGGGGTTCGGCGGGCAAGACCGGGGCACTTGGTGCGTTTGTCGTTTGCGTTGCGGGTTCCGGTGCATTGCCCAAGAGCGCGCGCAGCGCCGGCAGGCCCACGGTGTCAAACGCGCGCAGCGGCACTTCGTCGCGCGGCAGGCGGGCCAGTGCGTCGGGCAGCGTCTCCATGGCCTGGCGGCCCAGCGCTTCGATGGCATTGGCCACCGGGTCGTGCGGCTGGCTGGCATGGAACACGCCGTTGATGGCCAGGCGCTGGTTGGCCAGGCCCAGCGTGCTCAGCTCTTCGGCGGTACGCGCGGCCTCGCGCATGGGCAGCGGGTCGGGCCGGGTGACCAGCACCACGGTGGTCAGCGCCGGGTTGCTCAGGGCCTGCAACGCGGCGTTGAAACGCGCTTCCTGCATCTTCAGGCCCGAATGTGGCCCGAGGCAGGAAGCGCCGCGGTCGTTGCCAGCCAGAAAGCCGGTCCAGGCCTTGGGCAGGCTCAAGAGGCGCAGGGTGTGGCCGGTGGGCGCGGTGTCGAAAATGACATGGTCGTAGAGCGGCGCCTCGCCCTCCCCCGCTTGCGCTTCGTTGGCCTCGTTCGCCAGCAGGGCGGCGAATTCGTCGAAGGCGGCAATCTCGGTGGTGCAGGCGCCCGAGAGCTGCTCGCGCACAGTCGCGCGTTCCTCCGGCGTGGCGCTGATCTCCATCTGTGCCAGCACGCGCAGGCGGTAGGCCTCGGCGGCGGCATCGGGGTCGATGTTGAGCAGGCTCAGGCCCGGCACGCCGGGCACGGGCGTGGCGTGGTTGGAGAGCGGCACACCCAGCATTTCGTCGAGGTTGGAGGCCGCATCGGTGCTGACCAGCAACACCCGCTCACCGGCATCGGCCAACGCGATGGCGGCGGCCGTCGAGAGCGAGGTCTTGCCCACCCCACCCTTGCCGGTGAAAAACAGAAAACGCGTAGGGGCCAGCAGAAAGCCCGGTGTGGCAGAAAGTGCAGTGCTCATGCGCCAAGCATCGCACATTCGGGCCGGGTGTTGCACTGATGCAGGTCAGCCACGCAGCACCTGGGCCTCAAGGGAATGACATGCAAAATTGGGATCTAGCCCTTATGGGCCATGCGCCAACAGCTTCCAATTTGATAGCAAAACTCTGCAACAGGCTGACACTGCACCCGCTCAGCGCAGCAGCCAAGCCGCCAGTGCCTCGTTCACCGCCTGCGGCTGTTCCATGGTGCACATGTGGCCGCAGTGTTCGATGATGGCCAGCGTTGCGTTCGGGATGGCGGCGGCCATGACCTCGTGCTGGGCCGGGCCGCTCCAGGCGTCTTCGCGGCCGGTCAGCACGAGCGTGGGGCAGGCGATGGTGGGCAACAACGGGCCGGCGTCCGGCCGGGTGAGCAAGGCGTTGATCTGCGCCGCGTACTGCTCGGCGCTGCCGCGCGCCAGCATGTCCAGCACTTGTTCGAACACCGGTGTGTCCAGCCGGTCACGGTGCACCATGCCGCGCGCCCACTGCTGGCCCATGGCGCGCATGCCCTGGGTGCGGGCGATCTGCAGCAGCGCCATGCGCCCGGCGCGCTCCTTCTCGCCCGCTTCACCCGCCGCCAGCGGGTGGGTGCCAGTGCTCAGCAGCGCCAGGCGCTCCACGCGCTGCGGTGCCAGGCGAAACACTTCCAGCGCCACACGCCCGCCCATGGAGTGGCCGGCCACGCTGAAGCGTTCGGTGGGCGCCTCGGCCAGCACCTGCTCGGCCATGGCGGTGAGCGTGTCGCGCAGGCCCCAGGCGGGAATGACGCAATGCGCATCTTTCAGCGCCGCCACTTGCGGCGCCCAGACGGCGGTGTCGCAATTCAGGCCGGGCAGGAGCATCAGGGTGGTCATGATCAGAAGACTTCCGTATCGACTTCGCGGTTGCTCTGCTCGCTGTAGCGGTTACCCACCACGGTGTGCTGGTTGATGACGGCTTCCGCCTTGGCCATGATCTCGGGGCTGAGCTTCACACTGGCCGCGGCCACGTTCTCGGCTAGGTGCTCCAGGCTGGTGGTGCCGAACAGCGGGATGACGTTGCTGTCCTTGTGCAGCAGCCAAGCCAACGCCAGCTGGGCCGGGGTGCAGCCGGCCTCAGCCGCCACGGCTTCATAGGCTGGCAGCAGTTTCAAGTTGCCGACGTAGTTGGCCGGCTCGAAACGCGGCATGCCGTGGCGGATGTCCTTGGCATCGAGCGTGGCCACGTCCAACAACTTGCCTGAGAGGAAAGCGCGCGCCACCGGGCTGAAAGCCACAAAACTGATGCCCAGCTCGCGGCAGGTCTGCAGCACGGCGATCTCGGGGTTGCGCGTCCACAGCGAATACTCGGTCTGCACCGCCGCCAGCGGATGCACCGCGTGGGCCTTGCGGATGGTGCTGGCCGACACTTCAGACAGGCCGATGCTGCGCACCAGGCCGCGCTCCACCAGGCGCGACAGTTCGCCCACGCTGTCTTCGATCGGGACCTTCTTGTCCCAACGGTGCAGGTAGTAGAGGTCGATCACGTCGGTGCCGAGACGGCGCAGGCTGTCTTCACAATTCTGGCGAATGGCCTCGGGCCGGCCGTCGATCACGCGCTTGATGCCATCCGGAAACGTCACGCCCGCCATGCCACCCTTGCTGGCGAGCACGATCTCGCTGCGGTAGGGTTTGAGCACGCGGCCCACCAGTTCTTCATTGACGCCAAAGCCGTACAGGGCGGCGGTGTCGAAGTGGGTGATGCCGGCGTCGAGTGCGGCCAGCAGCACGCGCTCGCCGTGCTTCGGCGTGGGCGGCACGCCGTAGGCATAGCTCAGGCTCATGCAGCCCAGGCTGAGGGCGGAGACTTCGAAGGGGCCGAGTTTTCTGTGTTGCATGGTTGCTTTCTTCGTAGAACGTGAAACGGGGTCAGAGCACATCGCCTGCGGCGAGTGATCCGACCCCGTTTCACTTTGGATCGTCACCGCATATTACTGCGGCGTTTCATCTCAGGCGTTGAGTTGTTGCTCCAGGTCGTGCAGCACCTGGTAACACGGCAGCACCTGCGCCACGCTGGCGTTGGGTTCGCGGCCTTCACGGATGGCGGCGAAGAATTCGCGGTCCTGCAACTCGATGCCGTTCATGGAGACGTCGACCTTGGACACGTCGATCTTCTCTTCCTTGCCGTTGAACAGGTCGTCATAACGGGCGATGTAGGTCGCGCTGTCGCCGATGTAGCGGAAGAAGGTGCCGAGCGGGCCGTCGTTGTTGAACGACAGGGAGAGCGTGCAGATAGCGCCATTGGCGGCCTTGAGCTGGATGCTCATGTCCATGGCGATGCCCAGCGTCGGGTGGATCGGGCCCTGGATGGCGTTGGCTTTCACGATCGGGCTGCCGGCCTGGTAGGCAAACAGGTCCACCGTGTGGGCCGCGTGGTGCCACAGCAGGTGGTCGGTCCAGCTGCGGGCCTGGCCCAGCGCGTTCATGTTGGTGCGGCGGAAGAAATAGGTCTGCACATCCATCTGCTGGATGTTGAACTTGCCGGCGGTGATTTCCTTGTGCACGTACTGGTGGCTGGGGTTGAAGCGGCGGGTGTGGCCGCACATGGCGACCAGGCCGGTCTTCTTCTGCAGCGCCACCACTTCCTGCGCATCTTTCCAGCTGTCGGCCAGCGGAATCTCCACCTGCACGTGCTTGCCGGCCTTCAGGCAGGCAATGCTTTGCGCGGCGTGCATCTGCGTGGGCGTGCACAGGATGACGGCGTCCACTTCCTTCAAGGCCAGGCTGTCGGCCAGATCGGTGGTGACGTGCTTGATGCCGTACTTGTCGGCCACTTCCTTGGTTTTCTCCAGGTCGCGGCTGATCAGCGAGACGACTTCCACGCCGTCGATGTTCTTGATGCCGTCCAGGTGCTTGATGCCGAAGGCACCGGCGCCCGCCAGGGCGACTTTGATGGTTTTGCTCATAGGTACTCCTTGTAGCGCTGCGGCCTTCTGGCTTAGCGCTGGTTTTCCAGAATCAGGTGGCCCACAGCGGTATTCGACGCAGGCACATGGTAGAAGCGGTGCGCCACTTTCGGCGGTTTACCGCCGTCGATGTCGGCCATGGCGCCACGGGCGATCAGCCACATGACGAGTTCGATGCCCTCGGAGCCGGCTTCACGCACGTAGTCGATGTGCGGGATGGCGGCAGCAGCGGCCGGGTCGGCGATCAGCTTGTCGAGGAAGGCGTTGTCGAATTCCTTGTTGATCAGGCCGGCGCGCGGCCCCTGCAACTGGTGGCTCATGCCGCCGGTGCCCCAGATCTGCACGTTGAGGTTCTTGTCGAAGCTCTCCACGGCTTTGCGGATGGCCTTGCCGAGGTTGAAGCAGCGCTGGCCGCTGGGCACCGGGTACTGCACCACGTTGACGGCAAACGGAATCACCGGGCAGGGCCAAGCTTGCGGCTGGCCGCACATCAGGGACAGCGGCACGGTCAGGCCGTGGTCGACGTCCATCTTGTTGACGATGGTGAGGTCGAAGTCCTGCTGGATGACCGACTGCGCAATGTGCGAGGCCAGTTCCGGGTGGCCCTTCACCATGGGCACCGGGCGCGGGCCCCAGCCTTCGTCGGCCGGCGTGAACTCGGCGGCCGTACCGATGGCGAACGTGGGAATCATCTCCAGGCTGAAAGCGGTGGCATGGTCGTTGTAGACCAAGAAGATGACGTCGGGCTTGTTGTCCTTCATCCACTGCTTGGAGAACTCGTAGCCCTGGAACACGGGTTGCCAGTAGGGTTCCTGGGTCTTGCCCAGGTCAATGGCCGCGCCGATGGCGGGCACGTGGGAGGTGTAAACGGATGCGGTAATTTTGGCCATGTCAGATTCTCATTTCTTGCCGGCTTTGCCCTGAGGCTGGTGATGCGCTTGCGCGTCACCGTCTTCGCCAACGACGCGGTTGCCCTCGGCGGAGCGGCCGCCCTTGATCATCATGTCGCGGTACTCTTCTTCGGTCATGCCGGTCATGGAGCCGGCCATCTGCTGGAAGCTCTTGCCGTCAGTGGCACCGATCTTGGCCAGGAAGTAGATGTTGCCGCCGGCCTTGATGCAGCGGTTCAGGTCGCGCGCCAGCACGGCCTGCTTCTGCTCTTCGGTCATCGGCCACTCGTCCAGGTAGGCGCGTTCGTTGGCCTTGAAGCGCTCGCGGTTGGCGGCCTTCATCAGCGACATGCAGAACTGGTTCAGGTGGTAGCCCAGACGGGATTGCTCGGCATCGAAGATGGTCGTACCGGGAACGTCGAGGTAGGGTTTTTCAAGTGACATGGGGGCTCCTTACTTCACTTCTTCGGGCCAATACAGGCGCATCGGATTGTCGACCAGCAGCTTCTTCTGCAGCTCGGCCGTGGGCGCGATGTGGGGGATGAAATCCACCAGCAGGCCGTCGTCGGGCATGTGGTCCTTCAGGTTGGGGTGCGGCCAATCGGTGCCCCACAGCACGCGGTCGGGGAACTCTTCCACGATGCGCTTGGCAAACGGTACCACGTCGCGGTAGGCCGCCTGCTCGCCATTCAGGGCCTTGGGGCCGGTGACCGACAGGCGCTCCGGGCAGCTCACCTTGCTCCACACGTTCTTGTGCTCGCGCATGAACTTCACGAACAGCTCGAACTCGGGGCCATCGATGGGCTTGCTGACGTCGGGGCGGCCCATGTGGTCCACCACCACCGTGGTGGGCAGTGCGGTGAAGAAGTCCCACAGCTCGGGCAGGTCCACCGCCTCGAAGTAGATCACCACATGCCAGCCGAACTTGGCAATGCGGCCGGCGATTTCCATCAGCTCGTCCTTGGGCGTGAAGTCGACCAGGCGCTTGACGAAATTGAAGCGCACGCCGCGCACACCGGCGTCGTGCATGGCCTGCAACTCGGCATCGCTCACGCTGCGGCGCACCGTGGCCACGCCACGCGCCTTGCCATTGGAGGCCACACAGGCGTCCACCATGGCACGGTTGTCGGCACCGTGGCAGGTGGCCTGCACGACCACGTTGCGCGCAAAGCCCAGGTGGTCGCGCAGGGCGAACAGCTGCGCCTTGCTGGCGTCGCACGGGGTGTACTTGCGCTCGGGCGCATAGGGAAACTCGGCACCGGGGCCGAACACGTGGCAATGCGCGTCAACGCTGCCTGCGGGCAACTGGAAACGCGGCTTGCTCGGGCCGGTGTACCAGTCCATCCAGCCGGCGGTTTTCTCAAACGGGCCTGTTGTGGGTTTGCTCATACGGTCTTGCTCTCTCGTTTTGTTTTGAATTGGGGTCAATCGGGTTTGATGTTGGCTTCGCGCACCAGCTTCTCGTAGCGCTGGCGCTCGGAGCGGATCAGGGCGCCAAACATGTCGGCACTGCCGGGAATGACTTCACCACCCACCGCCGTCATGCGCTCGCGCACTTCCTTGGTCTGCAGGGCCTTCTGCACTTCGGCATGCAGCTTGGCGACGATGGGCTTGGGCGTGGCAGCCGGGGCCACCAGGCCGTACCAGACCGAAGCCTCGAAGCCCGGGTAGCCAGACTCGGCAATGGTCGGCGTGTCAGGGTAGATGGCGGTGCGATTCGGACTGAGCACGGCCAGCACTTTCAGCTTGCCGCTCTTCACGTGCGGCAGGACTTCCAGTGCATTCATGGCCGCCAGCGGCAACTGGCCGCCGATCACGTCGGTCAGGGCCTGTGAGCCACCGCGGTAAGGAATGTGCAGCAAGGAAATGCCGGCGGCGCGTTTGAAGAACTCCACCGCCATGTGCGGCGTGGAGCCATTACCCGGCGAAGCGAAGGAGATGCTGCCCGGCTTGGCCTTGGCGGCGGCGATCAACTGGGCGATGTTGGCATAGGGCGCATTGGCGTTGGCGGCAATCACCACCGGCACGCGGCCGATGAGGGACACCGGCACCAAGTCGCGCTCGGCGTCGAACGGGGCCGGCTGGTACAGCGCCATGTTGGCGGCCAGCGCATTGGCCGCCATCATCAGGGTGTAGCCGTCGGGCTCGGCGCCAATCACGTACTTGACGGCAATGTTGGTGCCGGCGCCAGGTTTGTTCTCAATCACGAAGGACTGGCCCAGGCTGGCCGACAGCGCCTGGCCCACAGCGCGGGCCACCGCGTCCACGGCACCACCGGCCGAGTAGCCCACCACCACCTTGACGGGCTTGGTCGGGTAGGACTGAGCCGAAGCCAGGAGCGGCGCGGCGCATGCCACGGTCGCAAGCAGCCCCATGGCGAGCCGGCGCGAACGGTGAAGGGTTGTGCTGAACATGGTGAGTCTCCTCGTTGTAGTCGTTGTAATGCGTCGAGATTCGTTTCAGGGTGCCACGGCCGGCGCCGTGCCACGCAGCCCCGCCTGCTGCACGATGGCCTGCAGCCGACCGCTGGTCTGGGCCTGCGCGGCAAACGTGCGCACAAAAGCCAGGCCGCGCTCACGCCCTTTCGGCACGGCAATGGCCAAATGCTCCAACCCCCAGCGGCCGTCCAGCACACGCGCGCCGGGCAGGCCATCGGCCATCTCGAACAGGATGGCCTTGTTGGTGGCGAAGGCGTGAAGCTGGCCTTGCGTCAGCATCTCGGCACCGATCTTGAGCGAAGCCACCGGCACCACCGTGGCGGCCTTATAGGCCTGGGTGAGCGTGCCCTGCGAGGTGCTGCCCTGGCTCACGCCGATCTTCATGCCAGGGCGATCCACATCGGCCGGGCCTTGCAGCGGGCTGCCCGGCAGCACCAGGTAGCCCAGCTCGAGGTCGATCAGCGGCTCGGTGAAATCCACCAGCTTGGCGCGCGCTGCCGAAGCATTGGTGAAGGTGAAGTCCACCGTGCCAGCCTTCATGGCGTCAATCACTTCGGCCACGCGACGGAACTCCACCGGCTCGAACGGCACGCCGAGCTGGCGCGCCAGTTCACGCCCGAGCTCATAGGCCACGCCAACCTTCTGGCCGGTCTTGGCATCCGTCACCATGGAGGTGGGGCTGCCTGGGTAGACGCCCACGCGCAACTTGCCGGTGGGCGCCAGCGCCTGGCGGACGTCCGGCTCGACCACCGGCGCCAGCGCGCCGCAGCCGGCCAGCAGCGAAGCCGCTGCCAGCAAGCCGACCAGCCAGGACCTGCGCAGGAGGTTCATGCCTGTCTTCAGTCGATGTACTTGAGGCCGAGCTTCTCGAGCGGCTCGCGGAACTTGTACATGTCCAGCCCCAGCACGCCGGCGGCCAGCTTGGCGCGCTTCTCGCCTTCATTGGCTTCTCGCGCTTCAGCGGCATCGGCCACCTTCTGGGCATCAGCGGCATTGACCACGACGACGCCGTCGTCATCGGCCACGATGGCATCACCGGGGTTGACGATCATGCCGGCGCACACCACGGGAACGTTGACCGAACCGAGCGTGGCCTTGATGGTGCCTTTGGCGCTGATGGCGCGGCTCCAGACCGGAAAATCCATGGCCTTGAGTTCGGCCACGTCGCGGCAGCCGCCGTCGATGATCAGGCCGCGGGCGCCGCGGGCCTTGAAGCTGGTGGCCAGCAGGTCGCCGAAGAAGCCGTCGGTATTGGGCGCGGAGAGTGCGGCCACGACGATGTCGCCGGGCTTGATCTGCTCGGCAACGACGTGCAGCATCCAGTTGTCACCGGGGTGCAGCAGTACGGTGACGGCGGTGCCGGAGATCTTGGCACCGGCGTAGATGGGACGCATGTAGGACTGCATCAGGCCGATACGGCCTTGCGCCTCATGCACGGTGGCCACACCGTATTTGCCCAGTTTCTCGGTGGCGGCGGCATCGGCGCGCACGATGTTGCGTTTGACGATGCCCAGGGGTCCGTTGATGCTCATGGTGTTGTCCTTGTTGGGATTCTTGAATTCGTGGTGAGGGCTTATTTGCCCTTGGCTTTCAGTGCGGCATCCAGGCGCGGGAAGACGCGACGGGCGTTGCCCTCGTACACCTTGTAGCGGTGCTCGTCATTCAGGATGTTGGAGGCCTGGATGTAGCGCTTGGTGTCGTCGTAGTAGTTGCCGGTCTCGGGGTCGATGCCGCGCACGGCGCCGATCATCTCGGAAGCAAACAGGATGTTGTCGACCGGAATCACCTTGGTCAACAGATCGATACCGGGCTGGTGGTAGACGCAGGTGTCGAAGAAGACGTTGTTCAGCAGGTGGTCCTTCAACAGCGGCTTTTTCATCTCCTGTGCCAGGCCGCGGAAACGGCCCCAGTGGTAGGGCACGGCGCCGCCGCCGTGCGGAATGATGAACTTCAGCGTCGGGAAATCCTTGAACAGGTCGCCCTGGATCAGCTGCATGAAGGCCGTGGTGTCGGCATTCAGGTAGTGCGCGCCGGTGGTGTGGAAGCAGGCGTTGCAGCTGGTGGAGACGTGGATCATGGCCGGGATGTCGTACTCCACCATCTTTTCATAGATGGGGTACCACTGCTTGTCGGTCAGCGGCGGGCTGGTCCAGTGGCCGCCGGACGGATCGGGGTTCAGGTTGATGCCGACGTTGCCGTATTCCTTGACGCACTTTTCCAGCTCGGGGATGCAGGTGGCGGGGTCGACTCCGGGCGACTGCGGCAGCATGGCGGCCGGCACGAAGTGGTCGGGGAACAGCTGCGAGACGCGGTAGCAGAGTTCATTGCAGATGGCGGCCCAGGTGGACGAGACATTGAAGTCGCCGATGTGGTGCGCCATGAAGCTGGCGCGGGGGCTGAAGATGGTGAGGTCGGAGCCGCGCTCTTTCATCAGGCGCAGCTGGTTGGTTTCGATCGACTCGCGCAGCTCGTCGTCGCTGATCTTCAGGTCCGCCACTTTGGGCATGAGGGCCGGGTCCTTGATGCCGGCGATCTGCTGGTTGCGCCAGTTCTCCAGCGCCTTGGGCGCGGTGGTGTAGTGGCCGTGACAGTCGATGATCATGGGGTTTTTCATAAAAGTCTCCTGGGATTCAAATTCAATTCATCAGGCCGTGGCCGGCTCCATGCCTTGGCGCAACTTGGCAGCAGCAGCTTCGGACGTGTTCATGTCGGCCAGCATGGCGCGCACGGCAGCCGCCTGCTGGCTGCCGGCGCACACGCCGGCAGAGAAGGTGGTGATGATCTGGATCGCCGGCGGCAGCGGGCCGAGCACGGTGATGCCGTCGAGGTTGATCAGTTCGCTCAATTGCTGAAAACCTAACTCGACCTCGCCCTTGGCCACCAGGCTGCCGACCGGGATGCCCGGCGGCGGGGTGACGATGCGGTCCTTGATCTGCTCGACGATGCCCCAACGCTCGAACAGTTTGGCCAGCGCCACGCCACTGGGGCCGGTGGAGTAGCTGATGTTGCGCGCGGCCAGCACGGCAGCGCGCACCGCGTCTTCGCTCGAGATGTCGGGCTTGGGTGCACCGGCGCGCACGGCCACCGCCACGCCCGAGCGCACCAGGTCGACCTTGCTGTCAGGCTGCACATGGCCGGAGGCGATCAGCTTGTCAATGGCGTCGGAGGCCAGGATGACAACATCGAAAGCCTCGCCGGCCTGCACGCGCTTGGCGGCATCCACCCCGCCCACCGATTCGATGGCCACACGGGTGCCGCAGCGGCGCTGAAACGCGTCCACCAGCTCGGCCAGCACCAAGCGGGTGGCCATGGAAGAGATGCCTTTGATTTCGGTCGTCATGAACACTGCCAGCTTCTAGGGAATTAACCCAGGGATTGTGGCCTTGGCAAGGGTTGGCGCCAAGGTGGAGCGGTTTCTAGCAGGTATCACAATTCGGCATAATTGCACGAAAGCTATGCCCTAAAAAAAGTGGACCTCAAGCAACTTGAATACTTCGTCCGGGTGGCCGAACTCGGCAGTTTCACCCGCGCCTCCAGTGTGCTGGACATCGCCCAACCGGCGCTGAGCCGCCAGGTGCGCCTGCTGGAGGTGGAACTGCGGCAAAACCTGTTGCTGCGCAACGGCCGCGGCGTGACCACCACCGAGGCCGGCAAGCTGCTGCTGGAACACGGCCGCGGCATCCTGCACCAGGTGGAGCGCGCCCGCGAGGACCTGGGCCGGGTACGCGGCGCCCTGGCTGGGCGTGTAGCCGTGGGCCTGCCGCCCAGCATTGCCAAGATGATGACGGTGCCGCTGACGCGCGAATTCCGCAAGCGCCTACCCAGCGCGGCGCTGTCCATCAGCGAAGGCTTGACGATTTCCATGCAGGAGGGGCTGCTGACCGGCCGGCTCGACATCGCCCTGCTCTACAACCCCTCGCCCACCCCCGAGCTCGACACCCTGCCGCTGATGGAGGAAGAGCTGTTCCTGATCGGCCCGCGCGAGACCAAGGCCAAAGCCACGCCGATCAGCCTGAAGGAGGTCAGCGCTTTGCCGCTGGTGATTCCGAGCCGCCCGAACGCCATCCGCATGACAGTGGAGACCGAGATGGCTGGCATCGGCTGCAAACCCAACATCAGCCTGGAGATCGACGGCGTGGCCGCCATCCTCGACCTGGTGGCCGACGGCGCGGGCCACGCCATCCTGTCGAAATATGCGCTGACGACTTCGACCCAGCCCGAGGCCTACCTGGCCCGCCCCATTGTCAAGCCCAGGCTCAGCAGCAAGCTGGCGCTGGCCACGGCTGCCAGCCGCACCACCACCATGACGCAGCAGGCCATGCTGGAGCTGATCCAGGAAGTGGCCGGCCAGGTGTTCGGCCCCACCGAGCGGACGGCACAATAACGACCCCTGAGCGAGAACACCATGGCGACTGACAACACATTCATCCTGGCCGGCGTGATGGGCTGGCCGGTGGCGCACTCGCGCTCCCCCGCCATCCACAACCACTGGATCCGCCAGTACGGCCTGAACGGCAGCTACGTGCTGCTGCCGGTGCAGCCCGAGTTGATTGGCGACGCCGTGCGCGGCCTGCGCGCCCTGGGTTTTGCCGGCTGCAACATCACCATTCCGCACAAGGTGGCGGCCATGCCGCTGGTGGACCGCATCGACCCGCTGGCCGCGCGCATCGGCGCCATCAACACCGTGGTGGTGGAAGCCGACGGCACCTTGAGCGGCTACAACACCGATGCCTTCGGTTTCATCCAGAGCCTGCTCGACACCCAGCCCGACTGGCGCGCCGATGCCGGCCCGGTGACGGTGCTGGGCGCCGGCGGCGCTTCGCGTGCCATCCTGGTGGCGCTGGCCGAGCGCGGCGTGAAAGAAATCCGCCTGTGCAACCGCAGCTGGGATAAGGCGCAAGCACTGGCCCAGGAATTCGGCGCGCCGGTGAAAGCCATTCCGTGGGAACAGCGGCATGAGGCGCTGGCCGACGTGGCGCTGCTGGTCAACACCACCAGTCTGGGCATGAAGGGCCAGGACCCGCTGGAACTCTCGCTCGACCACTTGCCGAAACAGGCGCTGGTGTCGGACATCATCTACGTGCCGCTGGAAACGCCGCTGCTGGCCGCGGCCCGCCAGCGTGGCAACACCACCGTCAACGGCCTGGGCATGCTGCTGAACCAGGCACGGCCGGCCTTCCAAGCGTGGTTCGGCATCATGCCGGCGCTCACGCCCGAACTGCGGCGCATGGTGGAAGCCACCCTGTGATGTTGCCCAGCAGCCATCGCAAATCGTGATGGCCTGATCGCGCTGGCTGATGGCGATCTGATCGTTCTTCCTGATGCCCGGACGCAGCCGGCGCGGTATGCTCGGCCGCTGTTTCATGGAAACGAGAGGCCCCCATGCACACCCTTCTGCGGCGCTTGTCCGCCACCCTTTGCGGCAGCCTGCTGCTGGCCGCCTCGGCGCTGGCGCAGGGCAACACCGAGCTGCAGTGGCTCGGCCAGGCGGCCTTCCGGCTGACCACGCCCAGCGGCAAGGTGATCGTGATCGATCCCTGGCTGCGCCTCAACCCCAAGACACCGGCCGAGTTCAAGAATCTGGACAAGCTGGGCAAGGTGGATCTCATCCTCGTCACGCACGGCCACTTCGACCACATTGCCGACGCCCCGGCGCTGGCGCTGATGCACAAGGCCCGCGTTTATGCACCGGGTGACCTGAACCAGACGCTGAACGTGCTGGGCGTGCTGCCGCCGGAGCTGGCGCCGCGCATGAACAAGAGTGGCACGGTGACGCCGTTTGCCGATGTGCCGGGCTTGAAGATCACCGCCGTCAAGGCCGAGCACTCGTCCGTCTACGTCTGGAAGAACCCGGCGACCGGCAAGGACGAAACCCATGTGGGCGGCGAACCGGTGGGCTTCATCATCGAGCTGGAGAACGGCAAGAAGATCTACCACATGGGTGACACAGGCCTGTTCATGGACATGAAGTTCATCGGCGAGTACTACAAGCCCGACGTGCTGCTGATTCCCATTGGCGGCAACTTCACCATGGACCCGGTACAAGCCGCCTACGCCACACGCGAGTGGCTCAAGCCAAAGATTGCCATCCCCATGCACTACGGCACCAACCCGCTGAACCAGGGCACGCCGCAGCAGTACCAGCAGGCCCTCGGGCAGACGGCCACCCAGGTGATCCCGCTACAGCCGGGCGAGAGCCTCCGCTTCTGAAAACGTCACGATCCAATGAACACGCTCTTCACCCGCCGGCTCGTGCTGGCTGCTGCCGGCCTGTGTGCCGTGGCGCCGCTGCAGGCGCAGACCTGGCCGGCCAAACCCATTCACCTCGTGGTGCCCTTCACACCGGGCGGCAGCTCCGACATCCTGGGCCGCGCCATCGCGCAGAAGCTGCAGGAAGCCTGGAAGCAGCCGGTGGTGATCGATAACGTGCCCGGCGCCGGCGGCTCGCTCGGGGCCGAACGTGTGGCCAAGGCCGCACCCGATGGCTACACCCTGCTCATGGCGCACATCGGCAACCTGGCCGTGGCCCCGGCCCTGTTCCCCAAGCTGCCCTACGACCCGGTCAAGAGCTTCGCGCCGGTGGCCTGGGTGGCCAGCGTGCCGAACGTACTGGTGGTGCATCCCTCGGTGCCGGCGAAGAACGTGAAAGAACTGGTGGCACTGGCCAAGTCCCGCCCCGGCCAGCTCAACTACGGCACCGGCGGCAACGGCAGCGCCGCACACCTGGCCACGGAATACCTCAAGCTGCAAAGCCAGACCTTCATGGTGCACGTGCCCTACCGCGGCACCGCTCCGGCGGTAACGGACCTGCTCTCAGGCCAGCTCCAGCTGATGTTCACCGGCGCACCAGTGTTGCTGCCTTTCATCAAGAGCGGACAACTGCGCGCCATCGCCGTCTCCAGCAGCCGACGGCTCGAGGCCCTGCCCGAGGTGCCCACCATGGCCGAGAGCGGCTACAAGGGTTTCGAGGCTGACCAGTGGTACGGCGTGGTGGCGCCGGCCGGCACGCCGCGCGAGGTGGTGCTGAAACTCAACGCACAGATCAACCAGGCGCTCTCAACGCCCGAACTGAAGACCCGGCTGCAGTACGAAGGCGCTGTCGCCATGCCGACCACGCCCGAGGCCTTCGGCGCGCTGATCGCACACGAGATCGTCCGCTGGAAGCCGGTGGTGCAGGCCGGCAACATCAGACCCGGCTGAAAATCAGGCCACAGACCTTTTGCCACGGGCGCCAACAGCTACTTTTTTTGTAGCACCTGCTGCTGCAGGCGGTCGACGTAGTCCTGCCACGGCGCGTCCTTGCCGAGGCCGTCGAACACGCCGGCGCGCGACTGCTGCGCCACCCAGTCGTGCTTCTTGGCAATCGCCGCCGCCATGAAGGGCTCGAAGCCGGCTTCGCGCACGGTGTTGGCCGACTCGCGCATTTCCTCGGCGCGGCGCTTGCCGTGCTGGGCCACGCGGCTGAAGAAGTAGGCGCCCTGCTGGTTCCAGTCGATGCCGGGGAAGGTCTCGTACAGCGTCGGGATCATGTGCTCCTCCACCCCGTAGGCGCGCGCTGTGGTGTAGCTTTCGATCACCAGCGCCTCCAGGCCCTTGATCATGACGCTGCGGCACATCTTGATGGCCGAGGCCACACCGATCTTCTCGGCCACCGCCGTGGCATTCATGCCCCAGCCGTTCAGCACCTCCGCCAATTCGGCCGCCTTGGCACCACCCAGCAGCATCGGCACTTGGATGCCGTAGGGCGGCACCGAGGTCATGACCCCGGCCTCAACGTAGTGGCCGCCGGCAGCGTCGATCAGCGCCGCACATTGCGCCTTGGTACCGGGCGATGCGGAGTTGAAATCGAGAAACAGCGTGCCCGGCCGGATGCTGCGTGCCACCTCCTGCGCCACCGCCAGCGTGTTGGAGGCGGTAACGGCGGAGATGATGAGTGTGGCCTGGCCGCATAAGGCAGCGGCCGAGCCGCAGGCCTCAATGCCGTTGGCCGCGGCATGCGCGCATTCAACCTCACAGGTCACTGCGTCAGCGAACTTCAAATCCCAGGCGCTGACCCAGCGGCCGGTCTTGGCTTTCAGGCCGCGGGTGAAGATCTTGCCGACTTCACCGTAACCGACCAGGCCGATATCGAATGCCATCGTGTCCCCCTGCGAAAGTTGGCCTCGCCCAGACTTTATTGCTTCGGCAGTTTGGCGCGCTCGATGACGCCGCCCCAACGGCGAATGTCGTCATTCAACATGGCTGCCGCCTGCTCGGGCGTGCCGGGGTGCGGGTCGAGGTTCAGGTCTTCCAGTTTCTTCTTCACCACCGGGTCTTTCAGCGCGGCCACCACGTCGCGGTTCAGGCGTGCCACCACCTCCTTCGGTGTCTTTGCTGGCACCGCCAGTCCGTTCCAGGAAGCAGCCACAAACCCGTTGACGCCGGCTTCTTTGGCGGTCGGCACCTCGGGCAGCACGCGCGAGCGCTTGTCGCCGGTGATGGCCAGCGGGTGCAAGGCACGCGCCTTGATCTGCGCCAGCAAGGGGCTCAAGATGTCGAGGCCGGCATCGATCTGGCCGCCGCGCAGCGCATTGATCACCGCCGGCGTGCCGTTGAAGGGGACGATCTGCACGTCCAGGCCGGCCGCGGACTTGAACAGCTCGGCCGCCAGGTTCTGCGTGGTACCGATGTTGGGAGTGCCAATGTTGAGCTTGCCCGGGTTGGCACGCGCATAGGCCACGAGCTCACCCAGAGTCTTGAAGCGCCCGCCTTCGGGTGCCACGATCACCAGATCGAAGGTGGCCAGCGGCGCGACCGGGATGAAGTCTTTCACGGTGTCGAAAGGCAGCGACTTGAAGAGCGAGGCACTGACGGCGGTGCCGCTGGAGATGAGCAGCAAGGTGTGGCCGTCGGGCGCGGCCTTGGCCACCGCCTCGCCGGCGGCCACGCCACCGGCACCGGGCTTGTTGTCGATCACCACCGGCTGGCCGAGCGTCTCGCCGAGCTTTTGCCCAACGGCGCGCGCCGTCAGGTCGGCCGCACCGCCGGGTGCGTTGGGCACCACCAGACGGATGGGTTTGCTGGGAAAGCCTTGTGCGCTGGCCTGCGTGGCCAGCAAGCCGGCCAGCAGCACGCCAGCCGCACGCCGAAACATTGTCGAAATCATGCTCTACCCCTTATCAAAAGGGCGCGAACAGCTACCCTTTTGATAGCAAGGTCAGCGTGCCACGCCCAGCAGTCGATCCAGCAGTTCAGGTTGTTCCTGCAGCGAGCTGGCGCTGCTGGCATGCACCACGGTGCCGCGGTCCAGCACCGCCGCTACATCCGAGATGGCCAGGATGGCCTGCGGATGCTGCTCCACGATGATGGCCGACAGGCCCTCTTCGCGCGTGATGCGGCGAATGGCGCGCAGCAGTTCCTGCACGATGATGGGCGCCAGGCCTTCGAGCGGCTCGTCCAGCAGCAGCAGCTTGGGGTTGATCACCAGCGCGCGGCCAACGGCCAGCATCTGCTGCTCGCCACCCGAGAGCTGGGTGCCGAGGTTGGTCTTGCGCTCGGCCAGACGCGGGAACATCTCGTACACGCGCGCCGGCGTCCAGGCGCCGGGACGGGCCACGGCGGTCAGGTTCTCATCCACCGTCAGCGACTTGAAGATGTTGCGCTCTTGCGGCACCCAGCCAATGCCGGCACCGGCACGCTCGTGCAGCGGCACCTTGTGCAGGGCCACGCCGTCGAGCGTGATGGTGCCGCCGTGCTGGCGCGTGGCGCCGGCCAGGGTATTCATGAAGGTGGTCTTGCCGGTGCCGTTGCGCCCCAGCAGCGCCAGCGTGTCGCCCTGCTTCAGGGACACCGACACGTCGTGCAACACCACGGCTTCGCCGTAGCCGGCGCTCAGGTTTTCGACTTTGAGCAGATCAGCCATGAGCCAACTCCTCGCCGTGGCCGAGGTAGACCGCCTTGACCTGCGGGTCGTTGGCGATGGTGTCCGGGTCACCCTCGGTCAGCACCGTGCCGTTGACCAGCACCGTCATGCGGTTGGCAAAACTAAATACGAGATCCATGTCATGTTCAATCAGGAGCACCGACACATCAGCCGGCAGGGCCGCCACGGTCTGCAGCAGTTCCTCGCGTTCACCGGCGGGCACACCCGCCACCGGCTCGTCGAGCAGCAGCACGCGCGGCTCGCAGGCCAGCGCAATGGCGATCTCCAGCAGACGGCGTTTGCCGTAGGCCAGCACATTGGTCTTCTGGTTCATCACCTCGGTCAGGTGGAACTGCTCCAGCAGTTGCTCGCAACGCTCGGCCACCTGGGTACGACGGCCCAGCGCCTGCCACCACGTGCCGCCCATCCCCTGGTGTTGCGACACCGTCAGCGCCAGGGTTTCCAGCGGCGTGAGCGTGTCAAACAGCTGGTTGATCTGGAAGGTGCGGACCATGCCGCGACGCACACGCTGGTGCGGTGCCAGGTTGGTGATGTCTTCGCCTTCGAGCACGATGCGGCCTTCGGTGGGCTCGAGCACGCCGGTCAACAGGTTGATCAGCGTGGTCTTGCCGGCACCGTTGGGGCCGATAAGCGCATGCCGCGCGCCTTTGCGCAGATCGAGGTTGACATTGCCGGTGGCCGTGATGCCGCCGAAGCGCTTGACCAGCCCTTGCGCGGACAGAACGATTTCAGGATTGCTCATTACTTCTTGCCCCCAAACCAGGTCCAGGGACGGATCAGGCGCTCACGACCCACCATCATCAGCACCACCAGGAACAAACCGATCCAGAAGGTCCAGTACTGCGGCGTGATGGATGAAATCAGGTCCTGCATGATCTTGAACACGATGGCGCCGGCCACGCCGCCGTACAGCCAACCGGTGCCGCCGATGACCAGCAGCAACACGAGGTCAGCCGAGCGATCGAAGGCGAACACATCGATCGAGGCAAAACCGGTGGTCTGCGCCAGCAAGGCGCCGGCCGCACCGGCCACACCGGCAGCAATGGTGTAGATCACGGCCAAGCGCGAGGTCACCGGAATGCCGATGGCCATGGCGCGCAAGCGGTTGTCGCGAATGGCGGTCAGCGTGGCACCAAACGGCGAGTTCACCAGGCGCCGCACCAGGAAGAGGAACACCAGCGTGACGGAAATCGAGTACCAAGCGGCCACCTGGCCCTGCAAGTCGAATTCGAAACGGCCGAGCACCGGCCCCATCAGCACGCCCTGCAGGCCGTCGGCACCGCCGGTCAGCCAGTCGAGTTTGTTGGCCAGCTCCATCAGAAGCATGCCCACACCCAGCGTCACCATCAGGCGCGTCAGGTCCGAACCGCGCATGATGGTGAAGGAGCACAGCGCGCCCAGCAGCGTGGCGACCACAATGCCGAAGGCCAGGCCAAGCAGCGGATCAGGCATCACCAGCTTGGCAAACAACGCCGCCGCATAAGCCCCCATACCGAAGAAAGCAGCATGACCCAACGAGACGATGCCGGTGTAGCCGAGGATCAGGTCCAGCGAGACGGCAAACAGCGCGACGATGGCGATTTCGTTGATGATCAGCGCGTGGCTGCCCAACACGTAGGGCAGCGCCAGGGCCAGCAGCCAGAGCACCGGCTCCCAGACCTTCCAGCGTCGGCTGTTGTAGAGGGATTGCTGTGCATTCATCATGCCTTGCCCCCCTTGCGCACGAACAGGCCTTGCGGGCGCCAGATCAGGATGGCGATCATCAGCGCATAGACGATGAAGGCACCGAAGGTCGGGATGTAGTACTTACCAGCCACATCCGCGATACCCAGCAGCAGCGCGGCCAGCAGCGGGCCGGTGATGGACGAGGTACCACCCACGGCCACCACGATCAGAAAATAGACCATGTTTTTCAAGGGAAAACTGGGATCCATGCCCATCACTTCGGCACCCAGCGCACCACCCAGGCCAGCCAGGCCGGAGCCCACGGCGAACGTCGAGAGGAACACCACGTTGACATTGATGCCCAGGCCGGCGGCAACGCGCTGGTCGTCGACCGACGCACGCAGACGGCTGCCGAAACGGGTCTTGGCCAGGATGTACTGCAGGGCAATCGTCAGGGCAGCACAGACGGCAATGATGAACAGGCGGTAGTGACCCATGCCCAGCATCAGGGCGCCGTCACCCAGCTCGGTACGCCCCTTGAGCCACTCGGGCAACTGGACGATCTGCTGGCTGGAGGTCATGAAGTAGTCCATGGCCGCCACCGCCATGAAGGTCAGGCCGATGGAAAACAGCACCTGATCCAGGTGCGGCTTCTTGTACATCGGCCGGTACAGCGTGCGCTCCAGCACAGCGCCCAGCAGCGCCACGCCGACGAAGGCGATCGGAAGACAGAGGAGGAACGGGACATCGAAGCGCTGCATCAGCAGCACCGTGATGTAACCGCCCACCATGGCGAAGGCTCCGTGCGCCAGGTTGATGAAGTTCATCAAACCCATGGTCACGGCCAGACCGACCGCCAGGATAAACAGCAGCATGCCATAGGCAATGCCATCAAACAGAATCGTCAGCATGAACTCTTCACGTCAGGTCAAGGCAAAAAAAATCCATGGGTGCCACCGGGAAGGCGACACCCATGGACGGCGTATCACTTGGACTTGCCGGGGTCCTTGACGTCCTTGATCACGTCAAATTCCACGTTGTGCAGCTCGCCGCCGACACGCTCCACCTTGCGCAGGTAGATGTTCTGGACCACGTCGCGGGTCTGCGCGTCGATGAACATCGGGCCGCGCGGGCTTTCAAAGGTCTGACCCTTCATGGCTGCCAGCAGCGCATCGCCGCCGCCCTGGCCCTTGGTGGCCTTGAGCGCTTCGTAGATCACGCGCATGCCGTCATAACCACCCACGGCCATGAAGTTGGGGCGCATGCCCTTGTTGGCCTTCTTGAAGGCTTCCACGAACTTCTTGTTCATGGCCGACGGGTGGTTGGCCGAGTAGTGGTGTGCCGTGACCACGCCCAGGGCGCCGTCGCCCATGTCGTTCAACTGGTCGTCATCGGTGATGTCGCCGGTGCCGATCAGCTTGATGCCGGCCTTGTCCATGCCGCGCTCGAGGAACTGCTTCATGACCGCAGCGCCAGCGCCGGACGGCACGAAGACGAACAGAGCGTCGGGCTTGGCATCACGCACCTTCTGCAGGAAGGGAGCGAAGTCGGGGTTGCGCATCGGCACGCGTAGGCTCTCGACGATGGTGCCACCGTTGAAGATGAAGCGGTCCTTGAAGAACTTCTCGGCATCGATGCCCGGGCCGTAGTCGCTCACCAGGGTCACCACTTTCTTCATGCCACCCTTGCTGGCAGCCCAGTCGGCCATGGAGACCGAGGCCTGCGGCAGCGTGAAGCTGGTACGCACGATGTAGGGCGAGGCCTGGGTGATGCTGGAGGTGGCAGCGGCCATCACGATAGCCGGAGTCTTGGACTGGGTAGCGATCGGCGCCGTGGCCAGGGCCGAGGGCGTGATGCCGAAGCCGGCCAGCACGTTGACCTTGTCATTGACCACCAGTTCCTGTGCCATGCGCTTGGTCACGTCGGGAATGCTGGTGTCGTCCTTGACGATCAGCTGGATCTTCTTGCCCGCCACAGTGTCGCCGTTCTGCGCCATGTACAGCTTCGCGGCAGCCTCGATCTGGCGGCCGGTCGAAGCCTGCTGTCCGGTCATGGGCAGGATCAGGCCGATCTTGAATGTGTTGTCCTGGGCCAGTACGGCGGCCGAGGACAAGGCCATGACCGCCAAGGCGGAGGCGCTGAGGAACACTCGTTTTTTCATGGGGGACTCCTAATATGAGTTATTACTTCACCCGACTGTCCAGGCTTGCGGGCCCCAAACAGCGTAATGACGAAGGCGCGTAACTGTCGCCGCAAATTTATTCATTCGCAAGTCCAATTTCAGACTGATTGATATAACAAATTGCGATAACCAGGCAGCTAACCACCGCATTCCATTCTACTGACAGGATTGCGACATGGACACCTCCGATCACTATAGTCCTCTGTGCCGCACCCCGACTGCAATCCGTACCCTGAATGTCATAATGCCGGCGGCTTACTGTTATCCCATCCAACGACCTTCCTGGAGACTTCCATGACACTACGCACCACCCCGCCCTTCCGCGCCGACCACGTCGGCAGCTTCCTGCGCCCCAAATTCCTGCTGGAAGCGCGTGAGCAGAAAGCCAAAGGCGAAATCACAGCCGAGCAACTGCGCAAGGTGGAAGACAAGGCCATCACCGAGATCGTGAAGTTCCAGGAAGACGTCGGCCTGCAAAGCATCACCGACGGCGAATTCCGCCGCACCTACTTCCACGTCGACTTCCTGGAGCAGATCGGCGGCGTGAAGTCCGACATCCCGGTCACGATCCAGAAACCCGATGGCACGCAGGAACTGGCCCCGCCGGTGATGCGCGTGGTCGACAAGGTGCGCCACGTCAAAGACATCCAGCTCGCCGATTTCCAGTACCTCAAGAGCCAGATCACCCCGGGCCGTGGCAGCGTGGCGAAGGTCACCATCCCCTCGCCCACCATGCTGCACTTCCGCGGTGGCCGTGCCGGCATCAGCAAGGAACACTACCCCGAGCTGGAACCCGCGTTCTATGACGACGTAGCCCAGGCTTACGGCGACGAGCTGCGCTCATTGGCCGCAGCCGGCTGCACCTACGTGCAGATGGACGACACCAACCTGGCCTACCTGTGCGACGAGAAAATGCGCGAAGCGGCCCGCCAGCGCGGTGACGATCCGAACGAACTACCTCACCGCTATGCCAAGTTCATCAACAAGGTGGTGGCACAGAAGCCCGCCGGCATGACGCTGGCCATGCACCTGTGCCGCGGCAACTTCAAGAGCACGCACGCTGCATCCGGCAACTACGAGCCGGTGGCCGAGGCCCTGCTGTCGGAAATGAACCTGGACGCCTACTTCCTGGAATATGACGACGACCGCAGCGGCGACTTCCGTCCCCTGCGCTTCCTGCCCAAGGGCAAGATCGTGGTGCTGGGCCTGGTGACCACCAAGTTCGGCGCCATGGAGTCCAAGGACGACCTCAAGCGGCGCATTGACGAAGCCGCCCAGTACGCACCGCTGGAACAGCTGTGCCTGTCGCCGCAGTGCGGCTTCTCCAGCACTGTGCACGGCAATGACATCGCCGTCGAAGCCCAGCGCGCCAAGCTGCGCCTGGTGATCGAAACGGCTCAGGAAGTCTGGGGCAAGGCCTAATTGACGCTGGCAGCCGCCGCGGCCGTGCCTTTGGCGCTGCGGCTGCTGACCAGGGCAAAGGCATAGTCCATGGCCGCGGCCATGGACTGCTCGATGGCATGGCGCTCCTGCTCGGTCAGGTAGAACATCAGATCCACGTCATGCCGGACATAACGCGCCGGCAAACGGTTCAAGGCCACACAAGCCACATCCGCCAGCATGTCGGGGGTGAACCCCGGATGACGCGGCGCACGGCGAACGACCTCCTCGAACACAAGGCGCTCGTAATGGTTGTGGACCTGCTCGAAGTTGCTGATCATGAAAGCCTCCATTCCTTCGACTGGAGACCTTAGCAGTTCACACTGCGCATGACAAGCGCTCCCGGTCCCCCGAGAACGGGCCGGGGCCGGGGGCGCCGTCTCTTGCTTACTTCAGCCCCAGCAAACGCACCGCGTTGTCTTTCAGAATGCCGGGCATCACCTCGGGCTTGAAGCCGGCTTCTTCAAAATCCTTCATCCAGCGCTCGGGCGTGATCAGCGGGTAGTCAGAGCCGAACAGGACACGGTCCTTCAGCAGCGTGTTGGCGTACTGCACCAGCTGCTTCGGAAAGTACTTCGGGCTCCAGCCGGAGAGATCGATCCAGACGTTGGGCTTGTGTGTGGCCACGCTCAGCGCCTCGTCCTGCCACGGGAAGCTCGGGTGCGCCATGACGATCTGCATGTCGGGAAAATCGATCGCCACGTCATCCAGGTGCATCGGGTTGCTGTACTCCAGGCGCAGGCCGCCGCCGCAGCGCATGCCGCTGCCAATGCCGCTGTGGCCGGTGTGGAAGATGGCCGGCATCTTGTACTCGGCAATCACCTCGTAGATCGGCCAGGCCATCTTGTCCTGCGGGTAGCAGCCCTGCACCGTGGGGTGGAACTTGAAGCCCTTGATGCCGTGCTCTTCGATCAGGCGGCGTGCCTCTCGCGCGCCCATCTTGCCCTTGTGCGGATCGATGCTGGCGAAGGCCATCATCATGTCGCTGTTGGCCTTGGCGGCTTCGGCGATTTCCTCGTTCGGAATGCGCCGGCGTCCGAGCTGGGATTCGCTGTCGACCGTGAACATCACCAGACCGATCTTGCGTTCGCGGTAGTAGGCGATCGTCTCGGCAATGGTCGGGCGGCGGCTGGAGCGGAAATACTTGTCGGCCGCGCGGTCGTACTCCTCGCCGTAGTTGTCAAACGGATTCCAGCAACTCACCTCGGCATGGGTGTGGATGTCGATGGCAATCAGGTTCTTGTGGTCCATGACCGTCTCCTTTTGTTAGCGGGCAAGCCCTAGGGTAAACACCGAGAAAAAACGGCCTCGGCGCGCTTGATATGGTTATATTTCATAACCATAATCGATTCCAGAAAGAAACGCAACCATGAGCCATCAAGACATACATTTCGAGCGCCGCGGCGAGCACCAGGAAGTCGCCATCATCCGCCTCACCCGTCCCGCCAAGCGTAACGCGCTCAACGACGGCCTGATTCTCGCCATTCGGAACCTGTTCGAAACCATGCCCGAAGGCGTGCGTGCCGCCGTCATCGACGGCGACGGCGAGCACTTCTGCGCCGGCCTCGATTTGAGCGAACTGAAAGAACGCGACGCCGGCCAGGGCCTGCACCACTCGCGCATGTGGCACGCCGCGCTCGAATGCGTGCAGTACGGCCCGGTGCCGGTGATTGCCGCATTGCACGGCGCCGTGGTCGGCGGCGGTCTGGAACTCGCCAGCGCCTGCCACATTCGCGTGGCGGATGAGAGCACCTTCTACGCCCTGCCCGAAGGCTCGCGCGGCATCTTCGTCGGCGGCGGTGGTGCGGTGCGCATTCCGCGCCTGATCGGTGCTTCCCGCATGACCGACATGATGCTGACCGGCCGCGTCTACAACGCGCAGGATGGCGAGAAGATTGGCTTTGCCCAGTACCTGGTACCGCAAGGCAGCGCCTTCGACAAGGCTTTCGAGCTGGCCGTGCGCGTGGCGCAGAACGCGCCGCTAACCAACTACGCGCTGATCCACGCTTTGCCCCGCATCGCTGAGCAGCCGGCCGACCAGGGCTTCCTGACCGAAGCCATGATGGCCGCGATTGCCCAGAGTGCACCGGAAGCCAAGGAACGCGTGCGTGCCTTCCTCGAAGGCAAGGCCGCCAAGGTCAGCAAAGGCTGAGCCGTCACCGGCACGGTTGCAAAGACACGGGAACGACTGCAAAGAGAATATTCATGAGCGAGACCACCTCCACCACACCGCGCTATCGCCCGGTGAATTTCGGCGTCACACGCGTCAATGTGCGCGAAGGCGCCCCCGGCGTGCGCTACGTGCAGGCCGAACTGCCGCTGGGCGCCTTTGCCCGGCGCCTGACTGATTTCCTGGTGCACTGGGCCGAGGCCGAACCCGACCGCACTTTCATGGCACGTCGCGCCCAGTTGGGAGACGGCCGCACCGGCGACTGGCAGCGCATCAGCTACGCCCAAGCCCTGGACAGCGCGCGCCGCATTGGCCAGGCCCTGCTGGACCGCAAGCTCTCCCCCGAGCGCCCGGTGGTGATCATGAGCGAGAACACGCTGGAACATGCCCTGCTGTCGCTCGGCTGCCTCTACGCAGGTGTGCCCTATTGCCCCGTCTCGCCGGCTTATGCCACGATCAGCCAGGACTACGACAAGCTGCGCCACGTTCTGGACACGCTGACCCCGGGTCTGGTGTTTGCCGCCGACGGTGCACGCTACGGCCGAGCCATTGCAAGCACCGTGGCGAGTGACGTGGACGTGGTGTTGGCCCAAGGCACACTGGAAGGCCGACCCACCACGTCGTTTGAGGCGCTGCTCAATACCACGGCCACGGTAGCGGTGGATGACGCCATGCACGCGGTGCGACCGGACACCATTGCCAAGTTTCTCTTCACCTCGGGCTCGACCAAGATGCCCAAGCCGGTGATCAACACCCATCGCATGTGGTGTGCCAACCTGCAGCAGATCACGCTGTCGATGCCGGTCGTCGCCGAAGCCCCGCCGGTGTTCGTTGACTGGCTGCCCTGGAACCACACCTTTGGCGGCAACCACAACGTCGGCCTGACCTTGCAGCACGGTGGCACGCTCTACATCGACGACGGCAAGCCGACGGCGGCCCTGATTGGCGAAACACTGCGCAACCTGCGCGAAATCGCACCGACGCTTTATTTCAATGTGCCGACCGGCTTTGAAATGATCGCGCAGGCCATGAAGACCGATGCCGAGCTGCGCCGCAATCTGCTGTCGCGCGTGCGCATGTTCTTCTATTCCGGCGCCGGTCTGGCGCAACCGGTGTGGGACAGCCTGCACGAGACGGCGGAAGCCGAGATCGGCGAACGCATCGTCATGGCCACCGGCCTGGGCATGACCGAATCGGCCCCGTCGGCCATGTTCACCAACAGCCCCAATGTGAAAGCCGGCGACATCGGTGCCCCCGTGCCGGGCATGACGCTCAAGCTGGTGGATGTGGACGACAAGATCGAGGTGCGCTACCGCGGCCCCAACGTCACACCGGGTTACTGGCGCTCCGAGCAGGCCACCCGCGACGTGTTCGACGAAGAAGGCTACCTTTGCACCGGCGATGCCGTGCAATGGATCGACCCGAACGACATCCACCGCGGCCTCAAGTTTGATGGCCGCATCGCGGAAGATTTCAAGCTCTCGACCGGCACCTTTGTCAGCGTCGGACCGATGCGCGCCAAGGTCATCGTCACCGGCGCACCCTATGTGCAGGATGTCGTGCTGACCGGCCTGAACATGAAGGAAGTCGGCGCCCTGATTTTCCCCTCGCCCGCCTGCCGCACCGTCAGCGGCCTGGGTGCGGATGCGCCTTGGGAAGCCGTGCTCGCCAGCGAGCCGGTACGCCTGCGCCTGCAGGCCGTCATCAACCAGTTGGCGCGCGAATCCACCGGCAGCGCCAACCGCATCGCTCGTGCGCTGCTGCTCGCCGAACCGCCCTCCATCGACAAGGGTGAAGTCACGGACAAGGGCTCGCTCAACCAGCGTGCCGTGCTCAAGCACCGCGACGCGCTGGTACAGGCCCTGCACGACGATAGCGCGCCCGGCATCATCAAACCGCAGGCATGAAACACCCCCGAAGCGCCTTCGGCGCCTCCCCCTCAAGGGGGCGCACCCAGCGGTCCGGCGAAGCCGGTTCCGCGGGCGCCTCCGAATGGGCGCATTTCCTCCCCGCGTCACAGCAGACGCGCCATACCAAGGACCACTGACATGGATATCAAAGGACAAGCTGCACTCGTCACCGGCGGCGCTTCCGGCCTCGGCGAGGCCACCGCACGCGAACTGGCACGCCTGGGCGCCAAGGTCGCCGTGCTTGATGTCAACGCCGCGTTAGCAGAGAAGGTGGCCGCAGAAATCGGTGGCATCGCATGCCAGTGCGACATCACCAACACCAACAGTGTGATCGCTGCCATGGCCAAGGCGGCTGCCGCGCATGGCCCGGCCCGCATCCTGATGAACATTGCCGGCATCGGCACGGCCAAACGCGTTGTCGGCCGCGATGGCTCGCCGGCCCCGCTGGAAGACTTCGCACGCGTGATCAACGTCAACCTGGTCGGCAGCTACAACATCAGCCGCCTGTTCGCGGCCGAGTGCGTCAAGCTCAGCCCCCTGGAAGATGGCGAACGCGGCGTGATGATGTTCACCGCTTCGGTGGCCGCATTCGACGGCCAGGTGGGCCAGCAGGCCTACAGCGCCTCCAAGGGCGGTCTGGTCGGCATGACGCTGCCGATGGCACGCGATCTGGCGCAGCACGGCATCCGCGTCTGTACCGTGGCCCCCGGCCTGTTTGCCACGCCACTGATGAAGGAGCTACCGGAGGCGGTGCAGGCATCTTTGGCCGCGTCCATTCCCTTCCCGTCTCGCCTGGGCAAGCCCGAGGAGTTTGCCCAACTGGCCTGTCACATCGTCACCAACGGCCACCTCAATGGCGAGGTGATCCGGCTGGACGGCGCCTTGCGCATGGCGCCACGCTGATTCTTTTCCCCGTCCCATCCACTTACAAAAGGAGACAACACCATGACAACACGTCGTAACTTCGTACAGGCCGCTGCCGGCGCTGCCGCGCTGGGCGCACTCGCCCCCTTCTCGGCACTCGCCCAGGTGCTGGAGCAGGTCAAGATCCTCTATGGGTTCCCGCCCGGCAGCGCCGGTGACAGCGTGGCTCGTCGCGTGGCCGAAAAGATCGGCGGCACGCCGTACAGCAAGATGCCCGGCATTGTGGAAAATAAACCCGGCGCGGGTGGACGCATCGCCGTCGAGACCGTGAAGAACTCGCCTCCCGACGGCTCGATCCTGGCCCTGGCGCCGGTGTCTGCCCTGTCCGTGTATCCCCACATCTATCCCAAGCTGGCCTACAAGCCGGAAGAGGTGACCCAGGTGTCGATCGGCGCCATCATGTTCCACGGTTTGGCAGTCGGTCCGGCAGTCCCGGCAGAAGTCAAGACACTGAAGGACTTCCTCGCCTGGGCCAAGGCCAATCCGACGCAGGCCAACTACGGCTCGCCGGGCGCCGGCTCCATGCCCCACCTGCTGGGAGCGCTGCTGGGCATCCGCGCTGGCGTGGAACTCAAGCATGTGCCCTACCGCGGCACGGTACCGAGCATCACCGACCTGGTCGGCGGACAAATCGCCGCCGCGATGAACCCCAGCGGCGATTATCTGCAGTACATGAAGACCGGACGCGTGCGCGTGCTGGCAACCTCGGGCCGCAAGCGCTCGCCCTACCTGCCTGATGTCCCGACCTTCACTGAACTTGGTTATCCGGACGTGACCTCGGAAGAGTGGTTCGGCTTCTACGCGCCCGCCAAGACTCCGCCAGCCACCATCGCGGCGGCCAATGCAGCCATCACAAAGGCCCTCAAGGACAAGTCCGTGATCGATGCATTGGCAATCGTCGGCCTGGTCGCCCACGGCAGCACACCGCAAGCCATGGCTGCGGACCAAAAAGCCGAGTTCGAACGCTGGGGACCGTTGGTCAAGCAAATCGGCTTCACTTCGGAGTCCTGATCGGCCATGGACTACCAACCGCGTCTTGACGACATCCAGCACATCCTGACGGCGGTGCTGGACGCTCCGGCCCAGCTGCAAGCCCTGCCGCCCTTCGCTGAAGTCGATACCGACCTCATGCAACAGGTACAGGAAGAAGCCGGGAAATTCGTCGCCAGCGAGATTGCGCCCTTGCAGCGCATCGGCGACGAAACCGGTTGTCGTTTCGACGCGGGGGTGGTCACGACACCGCCTGGCTTCCGCCAGGCCTACCAGGCCTTCTGGCAGGGCGGCTGGCCGTCGCTGGCCTGCGCGACGGAAGACGGCGGCCAGGGCCTGCCGGCCGTGCTGGAAGCCGTGCTCTATGAAATGCTGAGCGCGGCCAACCATGGCTGGACCATGGCGCCGGGCCTGCTGCATGGAGCCTATGAATGCCTCAAGCACCATGGCAGCGAGGAGCTGAAGGCACGCTACCTGGGCAAGATCGCCAGCGGCGAATGGCTGGCCACCATGTGCCTGACCGAACCGCACGCGGGCAGCGACCTCGGGCTGGTGCGCACCAAGGCGACGCCGCAGGGCGACGGCTATCGCATCAACGGCACCAAGATCTTCATCTCGGGCGGCGAGCATGACCTGACCGACAACATCGTGCACCTGGTGCTGGCACGCCTGCCCGATGCACCGGCCGGCCCCAAGGGTCTGTCGCTGTTCCTGGCACCGAAGTTCCTGCCAGACGGACGCCGCAACCCGATTGTTTGCGAACGCATCGAGGAAAAAATGGGCCTGCACGGCAGCCCGACCTGCGTCATGCGCTTCGAGGACGCCACCGGCTGGCTGGTGGGCGAACCCAACCGCGGCCTGAATGCGATGTTCGTCATGATGAACGCCGCACGCATGCATGTGGGCCTGCAAGGCATCGGCCTGCTGGAAGCCGCTTGGCAGAAGGCCAGCGCCTATGCGCAGGAACGACGCCAGATGCGCGCGCCCGGCCCCCGCAAGAGCAACGAAGCGGCGGATCTGATCTCGGAACACCCGGCCATCCAGCGCATGCTGGACACGCAACGTGCCTGGATCGACGGCGGTCGTGTGCTGGCCTACCGCACGGCGGTGGAGCTCGACATCGCCAAACACCATGCCGATGCCACACGCCGCGAAAGCGCGCAACGCTGGTGCAGCCTGGTGACACCGGTGCTCAAGTCCGCCTGGACCCACCAGGCTTTCCATGGCGGCAGCGAATGCCTGCAGGTGTTCGGCGGCCACGGTTATGTGCGCGAGTGGGGCATAGAGCAAGTCGTGCGCGACGCGCGCGTGGCCATGATCTACGAAGGCACCAACGAGATCCAGGCGATCGACCTGCTGGTGCGCAAGGTGCTGCCTGACGGCGGCGCCACGCTGTCTGCCCTGCTGGACGAGCTGGCGCAAGGGATGGATGCCAGTCATGCGGCGCAGGCGGCTGTGCTGCACCGCTTCGACGCCATCCGTGAATTGGCTGCGCAGCTGTCACAGGCGAACGCGCAGCAGGCCGAACTGGCTTACTGGGTGGCTGACGATTTCCTGCGTGTGGTGGCATTGGCCCTGCTGGGCTGGGCCTGGACCCGTATCGAAGCAGCCGGCGCCGACGGCACGGTGGCGACTCGCTGGACTGCACCGGCGCGTGCCCTGCAACACTGGATCCTGCCCGAGTTTGAGATGCGTCAGCAGATCATCTGGAAACAACTGACACAGGTGGGTGCACAGACTATGCTGGCCGCATGAGTTCCACGCAAGACAAAAGCACCGCACCCGCCGTCGACAAGGTCGACACCAGCTATCTGGAAGGCCTCGTCGGCTACAACGCGCGCCGCGCCACCCTGGTCATTGCAGAGTCCTTCCTCAAGCACATGGCCGTGTACGAACTGCGGCTGGTCGACTTCTCGGTGCTGTCGCTGATCGCGCACAACCAGGGCATCACCTCGCGCCAGTTGTGCGCCACGCTGAACATCCAGCCGCCCAATCTGGTGGGCATGGTCAATACGCTGGAAAAACGCGAGCTCATCACGCGCCGCCCCCATCCGCACGACGCCCGCGCCGTGGGACTTCACCTGACGGCCACCGGGAAGAAGCTGGTGCGCCAGGCCGAACTGACGGTCACCCAGCTGGAGGAAGATGCCACCTCGCGCCTGAGTGCCGCCGAACGCAGGACCCTGATGCAACTGCTCAAAAAAATCTACACCTGAGCCGGTTTTTCCTGCCACGAAGCCTGCTGCTGTTGTATGTCAGCCATTAGCAGCTATGAAACTTGTAGCAGCCAAAAAACTACGCTATAGTCGGCGCTCGCGTCGGCCACAGCTCCGGTCTCTAGAACTGGACTTGCCAAAGGGTGACCAGCCCGGCGCCCCATTCACGCTTTGAGGAGTGCTGTTCAATGAGTTCCAAAGAAAATGCCGCCATCGGTCAGCTGCTTGGCCTGCTGGAGTCCCGCTACGCGATTCGCGTGCTGTGGGCTCTGCGCGACGGTCATGCCCAGACCTTCCGGCTGCTGCAGGACAGCGTGGGCGGCATCACCCCCAACACATTGAACACCCGTATCAAGGAATTGCGCGAAGCCGGCCTGCTGGGCCATGGCAGCGACGGCTATCTGCTCACCAGCACCGGCCTCGATCTGCTCAAGCGCCTGGGCGACCTGCAGGCTTTCGCCAGCAAATGGGCCACCAGCCAGGCGAAAAAAGCTCGCTGAGATCCGGCCCCGACACCGGGGCCTGCTGGCATAATTTGCGGTTTTCTGGATGTTGCGCCTTGTCCATCAGGCGCCACCAGCTATCAAATCAATAGCAAAAAGGACCGCATCATGATCACCACCCCTTCCGGCCTGCAGTACGAGGACACCGTCATCGGTACCGGCGCTGAAGCCACACGCGGCCAGGACGTCACCGTCCACTACACCGGCTGGCTCTACAGCAATGGCGTTCAGGGTGCCAAGTTCGACTCCAGCAAGGACCGCAACGATCCGTTCCAGTTCTCCCTGGGCGCCGGCATGGTGATCCGCGGCTGGGACGAGGGCGTGGCCGGCATGAAGATCGGCGGCAGCCGCACCCTCATCATTCCGGCCGAGCTGGGTTATGGTGCCCGTGGTGCCGGCGGCGTGATCCCGCCCAACGCCACCCTCAAGTTCGACGTCGAACTGCTCGGCCTGTCGGGCTGAGCCGGTTCGGGCCAACTCGCGACGGGGCCCAGCGCCCCGCCATGCTGAGCCCCTCTTGAAACGGCCGCGGCTGCCCCCATCTCCGCGCATGAACCCCGTATCCACGGTATCCACGACTTATTCGCATGTCTGACACCACCCCTACCCCTCCCCAAGCCGGCGAACCCAACGGCGAAGACATCGTCGCTGCCCATGAGGCCGACCTGCTGAGCCAGACACAGGCCGAATTGGCCGAACTCAAGGCCAAAAGCGCCGAACTGGCCGACCAGTTCCTGCGCGCCAAGGCCGAGGCTGAAAACGCCCGCCGTCGCGCCGAGGACGAGATCTCCAAGAGCCGCAAATTTGCGGTGGAAAGTTTTGCCGACAGCCTGCTGCCCGTGGCCGACAGCCTGGAAGCGGGCCTGGCCATCAAGGACGCCACACCCCAGCAGATCCGCGAGGGTGCCGAAGCCACCCTGCGCCAACTGATCGCTGCGCTGGAACGTAACAAGGTGATTGCCATCAACCCGGCCCCCGGCGCCAAGTTCGACCCGCATCAGCACCAGGCCATCAGCGTGGTGCCGGCCGAGCAGGAGGCCAACACCGTGGTGGGCGTGCTGCAAAAGGGTTACCTGATCGCCGATCGCGTGTTGCGCCCGGCCCTGGTGACCGTGACCGCCCCCAAATAAGACCTGCCGGATACTTGAAATTGCTCAGGTTATCCACACGTTACGAATATCTGAATTTTTCAAAATACCAGGAGTAAAAACATGGGAAGAATCATCGGCATTGACTTGGGCACCACCAACTCGTGCGTCTCCGTCATGGAAGGCAACACCACCCGGGTGATCGAGAACTCGGAAGGTGCGCGCACCACGCCCTCCATCGTCGCCTACCAGGAAGACGGCGAAGTGCTGGTCGGCGCCTCGGCCAAGCGCCAGGCCGTGACCAACCCCAAGAACACCCTGTACGCCATCAAGCGCCTGATCGGCCGCAAGTTCACCGAGAAGGAAGTGCAGAAGGACATCAACCTGATGCCCTACTCCATCGTGGCGGCCGACAACGGCGACGCCTGGGTGGAAGTGCGCGGCAAGCAGATCTCGGCCCAGCAGGTCAGCGCCGACATCCTGCGCAAGATGAAGAAGACCGCTGAAGACTACCTCGGCGAGCCCGTGACCGAAGCCGTGATCACGGTGCCGGCCTACTTCAACGATGCCCAGCGCCAAGCCACCAAGGACGCCGGCCGTATTGCCGGCCTGGAAGTCAAGCGCATCATCAACGAACCGACCGCAGCGGCCCTGGCCTTCGGCCTGGACAAGTCCGAAAAGGGTGACCGCAAGATCGCCGTGTACGACCTCGGTGGCGGCACTTTCGACGTGTCCATCATCGAGATCGCCGACGTCGACGGCGAGAAACAGTTCGAAGTGCTGTCTACCAATGGCGACACCTTCCTGGGCGGCGAAGACTTCGACCAGCGCATCATCGACTTCATCATCGGCGAATTCAAGAAAGAGCAAGGCGTCGACCTGTCCAAGGACGTGCTGGCCCTGCAACGCCTGAAGGAAGCCGCCGAAAAGGCCAAGATCGAGCTCTCCAGCTCGGCCGCCACCGACATCAACCTGCCCTACATCACGGCGGATGCCTCCGGTCCGAAGCACCTGAACATCAAGCTCACCCGCGCCAAGCTGGAAAGCCTGGTGGAAGAGCTGATCGAGCGCACCATCGCCCCCTGCCGCACCGCCATCAAGGATGCCGGCGTGAGCGTGGGTGACATCCATGACGTGATCCTGGTCGGCGGCATGACCCGCATGCCCAAGGTGCAGGAAAAGGTGAAAGAGTTCTTCGGCAAGGAGCCGCGCAAGGACGTGAATCCGGACGAGGCTGTCGCTGTCGGCGCTGCCATCCAGGGCCAGGTGCTGTCGGGCGACCGCAAGGACGTGCTGCTGCTGGACGTGACCCCGCTGTCGCTGGGTATTGAAACCCTGGGCGGCGTCATGACCAAGATGATCGCCAAGAACACCACCATCCCGACCAAGTTCGCGCAGACCTTCTCGACCGCAGAAGACAACCAGCCGGCTGTGACGATCAAGGTATTCCAGGGCGAGCGTGAAATCGCTTCCGGCAACAAGCTGTTGGGCGAGTTCAACCTGGAAGGCATTCCGCCCTCGGCGCGCGGCCTGCCGCAGATTGAGGTGTCGTTCGACATCGACGCCAACGGCATCCTGCACGTCGGCGCCAAGGACAAGGGCACCGGCAAGGAAAACAAGATCACCATCAAGGCCAACTCCGGCCTGAGCGAGGAAGAAATCCAGCAGATGGTGAAGGACGCCGAGCTCAATGCCGCCGACGACAAGAAGAAGCTCGAACTGGTGCAGTCCCGCAACCAGGGCGAAGCCGCCGTGCACAGCGTGCAGAAGAGCCTGACCGAGTACGGTGACAAGCTCGAAGCCGGCGAGAAGGAAAAGATCGAAGCCGCCGTCAAGGACTTGGAAGAAGCGCTCAAGGGCGACGACAAGGCCGCCATCGACGCCAAGACCGAAGCCCTGATGGCCGCCAGCCAGAAACTCGGTGAGAAGATGTATGCCGACCAGCAGGCTGCCCAAGCCGCCGCAGGTGCAGGGGCTGCCGAGGCTGCCAGCGGTGGCGCCGAATCGGCCAGCCGCCCGGCTGCGGACGACAACATCGTGGACGCCGAAGTGAAGGAAGTCAAAAAAGGCTAAGGCGCAGACGGTGTTCCACACCCTGCGCGCCGCGTCCAGATGATCCGCCAGGATCATCGGCGCGGCGTTTTGCGTCACTGACTCCCGAGAACCCCAATGGCAAAAAGAGACTTTTACGAAATCCTGGGCGTGCCGAAGAATGCGTCCGAGGATGACATCAAGAAGGCCTATCGCAAGCTGGCGATGAAGCACCACCCTGACCGCAATCAGGGTGACAGCGCCAAGGTGGCGGAAGAGAAGTTCAAGGAGGCCAAAGAGGCCTACGAGATGCTGTCCGATGCGCAAAAGCGCGCCGCCTACGACCAGTACGGCCATGCCGGCGTCGACCCCAACATGCGCGGCGGCCCTGGTGAAGGTTTCTCCGGCGGATTCGCCGAAGCCTTCGGCGACATCTTCGGTGACATGTTCGGCCAGCAGCGCGGCCGCGCCGGCGGCGGACGCCAAGTCTACCGCGGCAGCGACCTGAGCTATGCGATGGAGATCACGCTGGAGGAAGCGGCGCGCGGCAAGGATGCGCAGATCCGCGTGCCGAGCTGGGACAACTGCAGCACCTGCCATGGCAGCGGCGCCAAACCCGGCACCCAGGTCAAGACCTGCTCGACCTGCCACGGCTCCGGCTCGGTGCAGATGCGCCAGGGCTTTTTCAGCGTGCAGCAGACTTGCCCGCATTGCCACGGCAGCGGCAAGATCATCCCCGAGCCCTGCACCAGCTGCCATGGCCAGGGCCGCATCAAGCGCCAGAAGACGCTGGAAGTGAAGATTCCGGCCGGTATCGACGACGGCATGCGCATCCGCAGCGCCGGCAACGGTGAGCCTGGCACCAATGGCGGCCCGCCGGGAGACCTCTACATCGAGATCCGCCTGCGCAAGCACGACATCTTCGAACGCGACGGCGACGACCTGCACTGCGCGGTGCCGATCAGCATCGTGACCGCGTCACTGGGTGGCGAGATCGAGGTGCCCACGCTGGCCGGCAAGGCGGCGATCGACATCCCGGAAGGCACCCAGACCGGCAAGCAGTTCCGCCTGCGTGGCAAAGGCATCAAGGGCATCCGCTCGAGCTACCCGGGCGACCTGTATTGCCACATCACGCTGGAGACGCCGGTCAAGCTCACCGAACACCAGCGCAAGCTGCTGCGCGAGCTCGACGAGTCGCTGAAAAAAGGTGGCGCCAAGCACTCGCCCAGCGAAGACAGCTGGACCGACCGGCTGAAGAGCTTTTTCAGCTGACCGTCCAACGGGTCTGCACTTCCCATGAGCCGCGGAGTTTTGCCAACTCCGCGGCTTTTTTCATATCTGACGCGCTAACATGGCAGCCACAACGGAGTTCTTCTGCATGAGCGTCAACATCACCTTCCTCGGCGGTGCCGATACCGTTACCGGCTCCAAATACCTGGTCCGCCACGACAAACAGAGCCTGCTGGTGGACTGCGGCCTGTTCCAGGGCTACAAGCAACTGCGCCTGCGCAACTGGAGCCCGCTGCCCGTGGCACCCAGCCAGATCGATGCCGTGGTCCTGACCCACGCCCACCTCGACCACAGCGGCTACCTGCCGCTGCTGGCGCGCGAGGGCTTCGAAGGCCATGTCTATGCCACGCCCGGCACGCGCGACCTGTGCGGCATCCTGCTGCCCGACAGCGGCCACATTCAGGAGGAGGATGCGGCCTTCGCCAATCGCCATGGTTTCTCCAAGCACACGCCGGCACTGCCGCTGTACACGCGCCAGGACGCACTGGACTGCCTGTCGCTGATCAAGACCACCGACTTCGGCCACACCTTCCAGCCCATCCCGGGTTGGCGTGCCACCTTCTCGCGTGCCGGCCACATCCTGGGCGCGGCCAGCCTGCTGCTTGAAGTGGCAGGCCGGCGCATCCTGTTCTCGGGCGACCTCGGCCGCACCGATGACTTCCTCATGAACCCGCCCGACCGTGCACCGGCAGCCGACACGGTGCTGATCGAATCGACCTACGGCGACCGCGAGCACCCCGACGAAGATGTGCTGGCCGAACTGGGGCCCGCCCTGCACCGCGTTGCCGCGCGCGGTGGCGTGGCCGTGGTGCCGGTGTTTGCCGTCGGCCGGGCCCAGGCCATCCTTCATGCCATTGCCGAACTGAAGGCGCGGGGCGACATCCCCACGTCGCTGCCGGTGTTCCTGGACAGCCCGATGGCCATCCACAGCACGCATCTGGTCGAACACTACCCGCAGGAACACCAGCTGAGCAACAAGCAGGTGCGCGCCCTGACCCACTGCGCCACCATGGTCAACACACCCGACGAGTCCAAAGCCCTGGGGCGCCGCCACGGCCCGATGGTGATCCTGGCGGCCAGCGGCATGGCCACCGGCGGCCGTGTACTGCACCACCTGGCACTGCATGCGGGCAACCATCGCAACATGATCCTCCTCACCGGCTTCCAAGCACCCGGCACGCGCGGCGCCACGCTGTCCAGCGGCGCCAAGTCGGTCCGCATCCACGGGCAGGATGTCAGCATCAACGCCGAGGTGGTGCAGCTGCAGTCGGCTTCCGCCCATGCCGATGCCAGCCAGTTGATGGACTGGCTGCGCACCATGCCGGAGCGACCGGATCAGGTCTACGTCGTGCACGGCGAAATGGGGCCAGCCGACGAATTGCGCAAGCGCATCAAGCATGAACTGGGCTGGCGCGCCATGGTGCCGGAACACGGCTCGACCTGGCCCACTTGATGTCAGTTGGAGGCCCTTGACACCCACTGGGGCTCGTTACGGCCAGTTACGCCCAGCATTCGGAATCGGTAACAATGCAAAGCCATGACGCTCAAGCTGTTCCACATCACTGAGTTCGCAGAATCAGCCTATCTCTCGCCGGAAACCCAACGGGAGGCAATTCATCCCGTCATGGTGGTCTGTCTGGCCAGTCTCTGGCTGACCCTGGCCTGCAACGTCCCGTTGTGGCGGGAACTCTCCCTGTTGTCGCAGGAAACCACCCAACGCTGGTGGCTGGGGCTGCGCCTGGCGCTGCTTTTGGGCTCCGCACTCACGGCCTTGCTCAGCCTGCTGTGCTGGCGCAGGACCTTCAAGCCCGCAACTTTGCTGTTGCTGTTGCTGGCGGGAATCAATCTGCCGCTGATGCTGGAGCAGGCCAGCTTCCTCGACCTCAGCGCAGGCCCGTCAAACTGGGGCACACAGTTGCGCCATGCATTCAGCTGGCAGTTGGCGGGATGGTTCCTGGCCTTGGGACTGTTACCCGCCTTGTGGCTCTGGCGTCTGCCGATCCGGCGCGTTCCCCTGCTAGCCAACCTGCGGCAGAACAGTGTCTTGTTGGCCCTGTCCTGCGCCGTGTTCGCGGGCACATGGTGGTTCAGCGCGCAAGACGTCTCGGCGCTGATGGGCGGCCAACCTCAACTGGCTAGGCGGCTGAACCCCATCAGCTCATTCCAACCGCAAGCTTCCGAACTGCTGGCCAAGCTCTTTCCGCACTGAACGAGGCCAGCCTTGCGCTAGCCCGGCATCACACCGCGTAAGGCAGTGCCAGCAAGCGTTCACGCGCCGCGCGGTATTCGCGCCGCAGCTGGGCCACGAAGTCGGCCGTGCTCTGGATCTTGGTGATGGCACCGATGCCCTGACCACAGCCCCAGATGTCCTTCCAGGCCTTCTTGGCATCCCCGCCGAAATTCATCTTGCTCGGATCGCTCTCGGGCAAGTTATCCGGGTCCAGCCCGGCAGCGCGGATGCTCGGCGCTAGGTAGTTGCCGTGCACGCCGGTGAACAGGTTGCTGTAAACGATGTCATCGGAATTACCATCAACAATGGCCTGCTTGTAGGCTTCGGCCGCACGCGCCTCTTCGGTGGCGATGAAGGCCGAGCCCATGTAGGCGAAGTCAGCCCCCATGGCCTGCGCCGCCAGCACGCCGCCGCCGCTGGCGATCGAGCCACTCAGCGCCAGCGGGCCGTCGAACCACTGGCGAATTTCCTGCACCAGCGCAAACGGGCTCTTCACGCCCGCATGGCCGCCGGCCCCGGCCGCCACGGCGATCAGGCCGTCGGCGCCTTTCTCGATCGCTTTATGCGCAAACTTGTTGTTGATGATGTCGTGCATCACCACCGCGCCATAACTGTGCGCTGCCTGGTTGATTTCCTCGCGCGCCCCCAGCGAGGTGATGATGACCGGCACCTTGTACTTCACGCACAGCGCCATGTCATGCTCCAGCCGGTCGTTCGACTTGTGCACGATCTGGTTGATGGCAAAGGGCGCGGCCGGACGGTCCGGGTTCGCCTTGTTGTGTGCCGCCAGCGCTTCGGTGATTTCAGCCAGCCACTCGTCGAGCTGGGAAGCCGGGCGCGCGTTGAGCGCCGGCATGGAGCCCACCACGCCGGCAATGCACTGGGCAATGACCAGCTTGGGGTTGCTGATGATGAACAGCGGCGAACCAATGATGGGCAGTGGCAGGTTCTGCAGCGTCGAAGGGAGCTTGGACATCTTGTCTCCAGTAATTGACTGAACAATATTAATAAAAAACGGCTGCAGCCCTTGTCAATCGGGCGACAGCCGCTATTCTTTTTATAGTAATTTAGAAAGCATCCAGTGCCAGCGCCGTCACGCTGGCGGCACCGTCCACGATGCTGTCGCGCGCACCGGGGACGCGGCTCAGCATGTGGTCGGCATAGAAGCGCGCCACCGTGATCTTGGCCTGCATGAAGGCGGCATTTTCGCCTTTGGCCAGCTCCTGCTGCGCCACCAGCAAGGCGCGCGCCAGTTGCCAACCCGCCATCAGGTTGCCGGCCAGCATCAGGTACGGCACGCTGCCGGCATAGACGTCGTTCGGGTTGTTTTGGCCCGCCATGAAGTCGACCACGTCGATGAACGCCAGGCGTGCCGCCGTCAAGCGCTTGGCCACCGCCAGCGCATCGGCACTGCCCTGCTTCTTCAACTCGGCCTCGGTGGCCTCGATCTGCTTGGCGATGGCCTTGGCGGTCTGGCCGCCGTCGCGCGCGGTCTTGCGCCCCACCAGGTCGTTGGCCTGAATGGCGGTGGTGCCCTCATAAATGGTCAGGATCTTGGCGTCGCGGTAGTACTGGGCGGCGCCGGTTTCCTCGATGAAGCCCATGCCGCCGTGCACCTGCACACCCAGCGACGTCACTTCCAGGCTCATCTCGGTGCTGTAGCCCTTGACCAGCGGCACCATGAATTCGTAGAAGGCCTGGTTCTGCTTGCGCACCTCGGCATCCGGGTGATGGTGCGCAGCGTCATAGGCCGCCGCAGCGACGGACGCCATGGCACGGCAGCCTTCGGTGTAGGCGCGCATCGTCATCAGCATGCGGCGCACGTCCGGGTGATGGATGATGGGCGCGCTGGCCTTGATGGAGCCATCCACCGGCCGGCTCTGCACGCGGTCGCGTGCGTAGGCCACGGCCTTCTGGTAGGCGCGCTCGGCAATCGCAATGCCCTGCATGCCCACGGCGTAGCGTGCCGCGTTCATCATGATGAACATGTACTCGAGGCCGCGGTTTTCCTGGCCCACCAAGTAGCCGACGGCACCACCGTGGTCGCCATACTGCAGCACGGCAGTCGGGCTGGCCTTGATGCCCATCTTGTGCTCAATGCTGACGCAGTGCACGTCGTTGCGCGCACCCAGACTGCCGTCTTTGTTGACCAGGAACTTCGGCACCACGAACAGGCTGATGCCCTTGACGCCATCGGGCGCCCCCGTCACGCGCGCCAGCACCAGGTGCACGATGTTGTCGGCCATGTCGTGCTCACCGTAGGTGATGAAGATCTTGGTACCGAAGACCTTGTAGCTGCCGTCGGGTTGCGGCTCGGCACGGCTGCGCACCAGCGCCAGATCGGAGCCGGCCTGAGGTTCGGTCAGGTTCATGGTGCCGGTCCACTCGCCGCTGACCAGTTTTTCCAGGTAGGTGGCCTTGAGCTCGTCGGAGCCGGCCGTCAGCAGTGCTTCAATAGCACCGTCGGTCAGCAGCGGACAGAGCGCGAAGCTCATGTTGGCGCTGTTGCACATCTCGATGCAGGCGGCACCGATGGTCTTGGGCAAGCCCTGGCCACCGAAGTCGGCCGGGTGCTGCAGGCCCTGCCAGCCGCCTTCGGCAAACTGATGAAACGCTTCCTTGAAGCCCGGCGTGGTCGTGACCTGGCCATCTTTCCAGCTGGAGGGGTTCTTGTCGCCGTCCCAGTTGAGCGGGCTCAGGACCTGCTCATTGAACTTGGCAGCCTCTTCCAGCACGGCCTGCGCCGTGTCGAAGCCGGCATCCTCGAAACCCGGAATGCGGGCGATTTCATCAATCTGCGCGAGGTGCTTGATGTTGAACAGCATGTCCTTGACAGGCGCGACATAGCTCATGGTGGTCTCCAACCAAATTCAGAAACAAAAAGTCAAAAAAAAGGCACCGCACGCGATGCCTTTTTGTCCGGCACTCAGAGCGCTGCGACGAGCTCCGGCACCGCCGTGAAGAGATCGGCTTCCAGGCCGTAATCCGCCACGCTGAAGATCGGTGCCTCGGGGTCCTTGTTGATGGCCACGATCACCTTGGAATCCTTCATGCCGGCCAAGTGCTGGATGGCACCGCTGATACCGCAGGCAATGTAGAGCTGCGGCGCGACGATCTTGCCGGTCTGACCGACCTGCAGGTCGTTGGCGGCATAACCGGCATCCACTGCGGCACGGCTGGCGCCGATGGCAGCACCCAGCTTGTCGGCCAGCGGCGTCATCACTTCGTTGAACTTTTCGCTCGAACCCAGGGCACGGCCGCCGGAGACGATGATCTTGGCTGCGGTCAGTTCAGGACGGTCGTTCTTGGCAATCTCGCTGCCGACGAAGGACGACTTGGCATTGGCTGCCACGGCGGCCAGCGTTTCGACGGCCGCCGAGCCACCGCTGGTGGCTGCGGCGTCAAAGCCGGTGGTCCGCACGGTGATGACCTTGACCGCATCGGCGCTTTGCACCGTGGCGATGGCGTTGCCGGCGTAGATCGGACGCTCGAAGGTGTCCGGGCTGTCGACCTTGGTGATGTCGGAGATCTGGCCGACATCGAGCTTGGCCGCCACACGCGGTGCAATGTTCTTGCCCGAGGCGGTGGCCGGGAACAGGATGTGGCTGTAGTTGCCGGCCACGGCCAGCACCTGGGCAGCCATGTTTTCGGCCAGACCGTGGGCGAAGGCTTCGCTGTCGGCGTGCAGCACCTTGGCCACGCCGGCGATCTGGGCAGCTGCGGCAGCGGCAGCAGCGGCATTGCCACCGGCCACCAGCACGTGGACATCACCACCACAGGCAACGGCGGCCGTCACGGTGTTGAGGGTGGCGCCCTTGATGGACGCGTTGTCGTGTTCAGCAATAACAAGTGCAGTCATCTCAGATCACCTTCGCTTCATTCTTGAGTTTCGCAACCAGGGTGGCGACGTCGGGCACCTTGATGCCGGCGCTGCGCTTCGGGGGCTCGCTGACCTTGAGGGTCTTGATGCGCGGGGCGACATCGACGCCCAGGTCTTCCGGCTTGACGGTGTCAAGCTGCTTCTTCTTGGCCTTCATGATGTTAGGCAGCGTCACGTAACGCGGCTCGTTCAGGCGCAGGTCGGTGGTGATGACGGCCGGCAGGGTGATGGAGAGAGTCTCCAGACCGCCGTCGACTTCACGCGTGACGCTGGCCTTGCCGTCGGCCACTTCGACCTTGGAGGCGAAGGTGGCTTGCGGCAGGTCGGCCAGCGCGGCCAGCATCTGGCCGGTCTGGTTGCAGTCGTCGTCGATCGCCTGCTTGCCCAGGATCACCAGGCCGGGTTGTTCCTTGTCGACCAGGGCCTTGAGCAGCTTGGCCACGGCCAGCGGCTGCAGTTCTTCCGCGGTCTCGACCAGGATGGCACGGTCGGCACCGATGGCCATGGCGGTGCGCAGGGTTTCCTGGCACTGGGCCACGCCGCAGGAGACGGCGATGACTTCGGTCACGACGCCCTTTTCCTTCAGGCGCACGGCTTCTTCCACAGCGATCTCGTCAAACGGGTTCATGCTCATTTTGACGTTGGCGATGTCTACACCGGTGTTGTCCGACTTGACGCGGACCTTCACGTTGTAGTCCACCACGCGTTTGACGGCTACTAGGACTTTCATTTCTGCCACTCCAGCTAGTTGCAAATTCGGTTGTTGTCATTGACGTTCACGTCAATCACCTGATTCTATTCGGCACGGCCTCTGTCTCCCGGCACACGGGCGACAGAATAAAAACGAACGATCGTGCTTTTTTTGATTATAAGCGGATCGGGCACCAGCACACCGTCTTTTTTCAGAGATTGGGAAAAGGTGCCGCCGCGAGGGCGGCCCCCTCACTTGGCGCGGCTCAGGCCCAGGTAGGTCTCCACCACCTTGGGGTCACGCGCCAACTGGTCGGCCGGGCCTTCCAGCATGACGTCGCCGGTCTCCAGCACGTAGGCGCGGTCGGCCACCTGCAGCGCGGCGCGCGCATTCTGCTCGACCAGCAGAATCGTGACGCCGGTCTGCTTGAGTTCGCGGATGATGTGAAAGATTTCCTTCACGATCAGCGGTGCCAGCCCCAGGCTGGGCTCATCGAGCATCAGCAGGCGCGGCTTGGCCATCAGCGCACGGCCAATGGCCAGCATCTGCCGCTCGCCGCCTGACAGCGTGGCGGCCAGTTGCTCGCGCCGCTCCTTGAGACGGGGGAACAGCTCGAACACGGTTTCCAGCTGGTCAGCCGGGTTCGGTTCGCGCAGCCGGTAGCGGCGGTAGCTGCCCAGCAGCAGGTTGTCCAGCACACTCATGCTGCCGAACAGTTCGCGCTTCTCAGGCACCAGCGACATGCCCAAGGCCACCCGTTTCTCCACCGGCATGCGGCTGAGCTCATGGCCCAGGAACTGGATCTGGCCGCGCGTGTTGCCGGTCAGCGGCAGCGTGCCGCCCAGGGCATTGAGCAGCGTGGACTTGCCGGCGCCATTGGGGCCGATCACGGTCACGATCTCACCCACCTCGGCGCACAGATGAACGCCATGCAACGCGGCCACCTTGCCGTAACCGGCGTGCAGCTCACGCACCTCCAGCACCGTTGAAGGTGCCGCCACAGATAACGGTTCGGTGCTCATAGGCCTCCCAGATACGCTTCCAGCACCGCCGGATCTTGCTGCACCACCGACGGCACGCCTTCGGCAATCAGGGTGCCGAATTCCATCACCACCAGACGGTCGCACAGGTTCATGACGAAGTCCATGTCGTGCTCCACGATCAGGATGCTCATGCCTTCGCTGCGCAGACGGGCCAGCAGTTCCGCCAGCGCTTCTTTTTCCTTGTAGCGCAGGCCGGCCGCCGGCTCGTCCAGCAGCAGCAACGCGGGGTCACAGCACAGGGCACGGGCGATTTCCAGAATACGCTGCTGGCCCAGCGCCAGGCTACCCGCCGGCTCGTGCATCAAGTGAGTCAGGCCGACGCGTTCCAGTTGTCGTTGCGCCTCGGCCAGCAGCCGCGCCTCCTCGCCGCGGTTCAAACGCAGCATGCTGCGCAGCACGCCGGCCTGACCGCGCAAATGGGCGCCCAGCGCCACGTTCTCCAGCACCGACATGTTGCCCAGCAGCTTGACGTGCTGGAAGGTGCGCGCAATGCCGCGGCGCACGATCTCGCGCGACGGCTGGCTCTGGATTTCTTCGCCCAGGTAGCGCACGGTGCCGCGCGTGACGTCCAGCACGCCGGTGATCAGGTTGAACATGGTGGACTTGCCGGCGCCGTTGGGCCCGATCAGGCCCACGATCTCGCCGGCCTTGACCTCGAAGCGCATGTCGTTGACCGCCACCAGCCCGCCAAACTCCTTGCGTGCGCCCTCCACCACCAGTAGACGCTCACCTGCCTGCGGGCGCGGACGGATCGGCAGCGCTTGCGCCTGCTTGGGCGGCTGCACCACCGTCTGGCGGCGCCAGCGGCGCGGCATCAGCTCGGCCAGATAAGGCCACAGGCCATTGCGGGCATGCTGAAGCAGTACCACCAGCAACACCCCCAGCACGATGGTCTCGAAGTTACCGGCTTCACCGAACAGGCGCGGCAGCCAAGTCTGCAGCTGATCCTTGAGCAGGGTCACCAAGCCGGCCCCGAAGATGGCACCCCAGACGTGGCCGGCACCGCCGATCACCGCCATGAACAGGTACTCGATACCGGCGTTCAAACCAAAAGGCGTGGGATTGACCGAGCGTTGCATGTGCGCATACAGCCAGCCCGACAGGCTGGCCAGCACCGCGGCAAAGACAAAACACACCAGCTTGAGCCAGACGGTGCGCGCGCCCATGGCTTCGGCCATCACCACCCCGCCCTTGAGTGCACGGATGGCGCGGCCCGGACGCGAGTTGAGCAGGTTTTGCGTGGCCAGCACGGCCAGCACCACCACCGCCCAGATCAGGTAGAAGATTTCCTCGCCTGCGCGCAGTGGGTGGCCGAACAACTCGATCGGCGGAATGCTGCTGATGCCGTCGAACTTGCCCAGGAACTCCATGTTGCCGAACAGGAAAAAGAACGACAGCCCCCAAGCGATAGTGCCCAAGGGCAGGTAGTGGCCGGACAAGCGCATGGTCAGCGCACCGAGGACGAACGCCACCGCCATGCTGACTGCCACGCCGGCCAGCAAACCAAGCCAGGGCGACATGCCCAGGGTGGTGCTGAGGTAGGACGTGGCATAAGCGCCCAGGCCGACGAAGGCCGCCTGCCCAAAGGAAGTCATGCCGCCGACGCCGGTCAGCAAGACCAGGCCGATGGCGACGATGGCGGACAAGCCGATGTAATTGGCCTGCGTGATCCAGAACTCAGGCGTGGGCAACACCGGCAACAAAGCCAGCAGCGCGATGAAAACCAGGAAGAGCCGGTTCATGCTTCTTCCTCCTCATCATGGTGCGGTGCCGCCAACGAGCGCCAGAGCAGCACCGGCAGGATGAGCGTGAAGACGATCACCTCCTTGTAGGCGCTGGCCCAGAACGAGGCATAGGACTCCAACAGGCCTACCAGCAAGGAGCCGGCTGCCGCCAGCGGGTAGCTGGCCAGGCCGCCGATGATGGCGGCCACAAAACCCTTGAGGCCAACCAGGAAGCCACTGTCGTAATAGATGGTGGTGAAGGGCGCGATCAGGATGCCGCACACCGCGCCCATGGCCGCCGCCAGCAGGAACGAAGCTCGCCCGGCCTGCGTGATGCCGATGCCCACGATCTGCGCCCCCACGCGATTGACCGCCGTGGCACGCAAGGCCTTGCCCGGCAGCGTGCGCTCGAAATAGACGTACAGCAGCAGGATCATCAGCAGCGCGGCAACCAGCACGGCCAGGCTTTGCCCGGAAATGGACAGGGCCCCGATTTCGAAACGCAGGTCGGTGAACGGCTCGGTGCGCACACCTTCTGCGCCAAAGGCCAGCAGGCCGATGCCCGTCAGAGCGTAATGCACGCCCACCGACACGATCAACAGCACCAGGGTGGAGGCACTGGCCAGCGGCTGGTAGGCAATGCGATACACCAACGGCCCCATGGGCACCACGATGGCCAGGGTGAAGGCCACCTGCAGCAGCATGGGCCAGTTCGACAGCGGCAACAGCTGGGCAGCCCCCCAGACCAGCACCGGCAGCAACAAGATCTGCCAGGCCGCCTGCGCCACCTCACGCAGGCTGCGGCGCTCGGGCAAGCGCGCGATCGCCACCAGCTCCATCACAAAAGCCGCGGCACCCAGCCCCAGCAACAGCCAGGACGCCGTGGGGAACTTGCCGCCTTGCAGTGCGGCCATGGTGAACGCGCCAAACGCCACGAACTCGCCCTGCGGAATGAAGATCACGCGCGTCACTGAAAAAACCAGTACCAGCGCGAGTGCCAGCAGTGCGTAGATCGCACCGGAGGTCAGGCCATCCTGCGCCAGGATGGCCGCTATCGATAAATCCATCTCGTTCCCATCTATCGCGGTCTGACAGGGATAACAAGAGGGGCGGTCACGCCGCCCCTCGGTTCATCCCAGATTGATTGCCAACTCAAAAACTTACTTGGCGTCGCCGATCAGCTTCCAGGTACCGCCTTTGACCTCCACCATCACACGTGCGCGCTGGTCGAAGCCGAGGTGGTCGTTCGGGGTCATGTTGATCACGCCGTGCGAGACGGTCAGATCGGTGGTTTTCTCAATGGCATCACGCAATGCAGCGCGGAACTGCTTGGTGCCCGGCTGGCCCGCCTTCAGAGCCACCGGAATGGCTTTTTCAAGCACCAGGCCGCTGTCCCAGGCGTGGCCGCCGAAGGTGGAGAAGCTGCCGGCGCCAAAGGCCTTTTCATACTTGCCGATGTAGTCCAGCGCGACCTTGCGGATCGGGTTGGAGGCCGGCAGCTGGCTGGCCACCAGGATCGGGCCGGCTGGCAGGAAGGTGCCTTCACAATCCTTACCGCACACACGTAGGAAGTCTGGGTTGGCCACGCCGTGCGTCTGGTAGATCTTGCCCTTGTAGCCTCGCTCCTTCAGCGCCTTCTGCGGCAGGGCCGCCGGCGTGCCGGAGCCGGCAATCAGCACCGCATCCGGGTTGGTGGCCATGATCTTCAGGATCTGGCCGGTGACGGAGGTATCGTTGCGCGCAAAACGCTCGCTGGCCACGATCTTGAGGCCGCGCAAGGCGGCGAACTTGACCATCTCGTCGGACCAGCCGCTGCCGTAGGCATCGTTGAAGCCGATGAAAGCAATGTTCTTGATGCCCGCGTCCGCCATGTGACCGGTCACGGCACTCGCCATGTGGCTGTCGTTCTGCGGTGTCTTGAACACCCAGCGGCGCTTGGCATCCATCGGGTCGATGATGCGGCTGGAAGCGGCCAGCGAAATCACCGGCGTCTCGGTCTCTGCCGCCACATCGATCATGGCCAGGGCATTGGGCGTGACCGAAGAGCCGATGATGACGTCGACCTTGTCTTCGGCCGTCAGCTTGCGCGCGTTCTTGACCGCGGTGGTGGTGTCGGAGGCATCGTCGAGCACGATGTACTCGACCGTCTTGCCCGCAATGGTCTTGGGCATGACGGAGAAGGTGTTCTTCTCGGGAATGCCCAACGAGGCCGCCGGCCCGGTGGCCGAGACGGTCACCCCGACCTTGATTTGGGCCTGCGCCAAGCCGGCACTGAACAGCGCCGCCGCCAATAGCGAGAACGTGAGAGTTTTCTTCATGACGATGTCTCCTGAGTAATTAATGGTTTTAGGTCGCCGAGTTGATTATGAATTAACCGACCGATCGGTCGGTTTAGGGGTTTCCACGGGGCTACCTGCTCCGGACTTGAATTCGACCACCCGCTGGGGGTAGGGAATTTCAATGCCCGCCGCGCGCAGACCCCGCAGGATGTTGAGGTTGATTTCAGAACGCAGGCTCTGCTGCCCCTTGTCCGGATCAATGATCCAGACCGACAGCGTGAACTCCAGCCCGTCGGCACCGAAATTGGTCAGGTGGGCCACCGGCGCTGGGTCTTTCAATACGCGCTCACAGGCGGCTGCGGCGGCACACAGGATCTGCTGCACCTGATCCACATCGCTGTCGTAACCGACTGACACGGTGACAGACAACGACACCTTGGGATCGGCCAGCGACAGGTTCTCGACCCGCTGCGTGATGATGAGTTCGTTGGGCACGATGGACTCGCGGCCGTTGAGCGCGCGGATCAGCGTGTAGCGCGTCTTGATGTCGGTCACCACGCCTTCGAAACCGTCGACCCGCACCATGTCGCCAATGCGCAGCGAACGCTCGATCAGGATGACAAAACCACTGACATAGTTGGCCGCCAGCTTCTGCAAACCAAAGCCGAGACCGACGCCCAAGGCCCCGCCAAGCACAGACAGCGCCGTCAGGTCAACACCGACGGCCGACAGCGCGAACAGCAGCCCCACCAGCAGCAGCACAGCGCGAATGGCGTTGGACGCGACCTTGCGCATCGACAGATCGCCCACCGCCTCGCGCAGGATGCGCCGCTCCAGCGTGGCCGAAACCCACAAGGCCAGCACCAGCACCACACCCGAGGACAGCGTGCCCTCGATCATGGTGCGCAGGCTGACCCGGCTCTTGCCGAAAGCCAGGGTGATGGACTCGAGTTCGGTCAGCACGGCCGGCAGTAGGCCGGTGATCCACAGCACTGCCGCGCCCCAGGCCAGCCAAGACACCAGCCGCTCGACCAGATGCACCGCTGGCGACTTGGGAAAGGAAGCGCTCAGCACCTGCACGCACAGACGGATGACGGCCAGCGACACGAAGATGGGCTGCGCCAGCTTGAGCACCACCACCGGCTGCTGGTACTGGGCCAGGACATAACGCGCGGCATAGATCAGCACCACCGCCAGCGCCGGAAACAACAGGCCGTCGAAGGTCCGCCGCCCGAACCAGACTGACTCCGCCGCCTGACCGCGCCCGACCCGCCGTGCCACGCTGTAGGCCAGCACGATGCAGGCCGCCAACACCAATCCTTCCACCCAGACCCTGGCCCCGCCCAGGTCATGCACGAGGTTTTGCAGTTCACCCATGGTTCACAAACTTCTTGAAGGCAGCATCTGCTGCGATGAAACCATTCTCCCCGAATTGCAGCGCCCCATCACCCGCATGCCAATCACCGGAACTTCCGGCGTTTTGGGCTACTCTACGCCCACGCATCAATCCGAAACAGGCTGTCATGTCCTCCTCACCCTTGCCCCGCCGCCACCTGCTGACCGCCATGGCTGCGGCCACAGCCGGTGCCGCCACCACCACCCAGGCTGCGCCGGCCAAACCCATGCCCGCCGACGACGGCCCGCCGCACAAGATCGTCTACCAGCTCAACCACTTTGAACCTGAATACCAGGAAGCGGTGCTGAATTCGATCGGCGCGGTATTGAAGAAATACGTGGATGACGTCAGCATCGTGGTGGTGGCCTGGGGGCCGGGCATCCACCTGCTGGCCAAGAAACCGAAACGGGCGGTAGCGCCCCTGCACCAGCAACGCATCCGCAGCATGAGCGAATCGTACGGCGTGACCTTCATCGCCTGCGGCAACACCATGCACACGATCGGCTGGGAGAAGGCCGACATGCTCGACTTCGTCAAGATCGAGGCCGTCGGCGCCGCTGCCGTGATGGAACTGCAGGAAAAGGGTTACGCCTACATCGCCTGGTGAGACCAGATGTCTTAACCGTGAAACGCCGTGGAACCGGCTCCGCCGGGCCACTGGCGTTGCCCCCCTGCAAGGGGGGTGGCGCAGCGACACGAAGTGCGCGCAGCCTGGGGGTGAGCCCTAAACCTCCGCGAGAACGCGGATATGCGCCTCCACGCTGCGTGCCAGTGCGCTGAGGTTGTAACCACCTTCCAGGCAGGAAACGATGCGCCCCTTGCTGTAACGGCGCGCCACGTCCTTGAGGCGCTCCGTGATCCATGCGTAGTCGGACTCAACCAGGCCGAGTTGGCCCATGTCGTCCTCGCGGTGGGCATCGAAGCCGGCGCTGATGAAGATCATCTCGGGCTTGTGGGCTTCCAGTCGCGGCAACCACAGCATGTCGATCAACTCGCGCACATCCATGCCCTTGGTGTAGGCCGGCACCGGCACATTGACCATGGTGTCGGTATCCGGCCGTGCGCCGCCGTGCGGGTAGAACGGGTGCTGGTAGATGCTCACCATCAGGATGCGCGGGTCGTCGGCCACGATGTCTTCGGTGCCGTTGCCATGGTGCACGTCGAAGTCGGCAATGGCCACGCGCTTCAAGCCATGGCGCTCCACCGCGTACTTGGCCGCCAGGGCCACGTTGTTGACGAAGCAAAAGCCCATGGCCTTGTCGCGGCAGGCATGGTGGCCGGGTGGGCGGATGGCGCAGAAAGCGTTTTCCAGCTCGCCGGCCATCACGGCATCGGTGGCGGCCATCGCGGCCCCGGCGCCACGCAGGATGGCGTTCCAGGTGCTGGCATTCATGGCCGTGTCAGGGTCCACATGCGAGTAGCGCGGGCCGCCCGCATTGACCTCCTCCAGCAGCATGTCGTGCAGACCACGCAACGCGGCCACATGCATGCGCCCGTGTGCCAGTTCCATCTCCTCGACCGATGCCGCCGGTGCCTCCAACCGCGTCAGTGCGTCGCCAACACCGGAGATCAGCAGGCGGTCTTCGATGGCGTCGAGCCGTTCGGGACACTCCGGATGACCCGGCCCCATTTCATGTTTGCGGCAGTCAGGGTGGGTAAAGTAGCCAGTCTTGCTCACGGTCGGTTCCTGCCTCTGCGATTTCGGTTAAGGTCATGCCATGGATGCACAGCACAAGCTCAAGTCTCTGGTAGATCAGCTTAACACGGTGATCGTCGGCAAATCCAGTCAGGTGCAGGACAGCGTGGCCTGTCTGCTGGCCGGTGGCCACCTGCTGATCGAGGATGCCCCCGGTGTCGGCAAGACCACGCTGGCCCACGCGCTGGCCCGCACCTTCGGCCTGCAGTTCTCGCGCGTGCAGTTCACTGCCGACCTCATGCCCAGCGACCTGTCGGGCGTCTCGGTCTATGACCGCAACCAGAGCACCTTCGTCTTCCACCCCGGCCCGATCTTTGCGCAGGTGCTGCTGGCCGACGAGATCAACCGCGCCAGCCCGAAAACGCAAAGCGCGCTGCTTGAAGCCATGGAGGAGCGCCAGGTCAGCATCGAAGGCGAAACCCGCCCGCTGCCCGCGCCCTTCTTCGTCATCGCCACGCAAAACCCGCACGACCAGCTGGGTACCCACGCGCTGCCCGAGTCGCAGCTGGACCGTTTCCTCATGCGCATTTCGCTCGGTTACCCCGACCGCGCCGCCGAGCGCGAACTGCTGAGCGGCCACGACCGGCGTGCCATGGTCGAAGCCCTGCCCAGCCTGCTGACCTTGTCTGAATTGCAGGCGCTGCAGCAGCAGGTGCTGGCGGTGCATGCCGCACCGCCGCTGCTGGACTACCTGCAGGACCTGATAGCCGCCACGCGCTCGGGCCGCTGGTTCGTGCAAGGCCTGAGCCCGCGCGCCGGCTTGGCCGTGCTGCGTGCGGCACGGGCGCAGGCACTGCTCAACGGCCGCGACTACGTGGCGCCGGACGACATCCAGGCCATCCTGCCGCAAACCACGGCGCACCGGCTGGTGCCGGTGGGCACGGCCGGCCGCGGTGCGTTCGAGCAGGTGCGCGCCATGATCGAGGCCGTTCCGCTGCCCTGAACTCATGGCTCCCCCCCGAAGCGCCTTCGGCGTGGCCCGCGAATGGAACCCGGTGGCCATGGTGCGTGCCAAACTTCGCCGCTGGTGGCACAACCGGCTGCCGCGCCAGGACGTGCTGCTGCTGACGCAGCGCAACGTCTACATCCTGCCCACCCGCGCCGGCCTCATGCTGGCCGCCACCCTGCTGGTGCTGCTGGTGGCCTCGATCAACTACCAGCTCAACCTCGGTTACCTGCTGACCTTCCTGCTCGCCGGCAGCGCCATCGTCAGCATGCAGGTCTCGCACGGCACGCTGCGCGGCTTGAGCCTGAGCCTGCAGCCGCCCGAACCCCGCTTCGCCGGCAGCCATGCCGCGCTGCACATCACTCTGAACAACAGCAGCAAGACACCACGCTACGGCATCGGCCTGAGCCTGCCCGGCAGCGGCCACTGGGTCTGGAGCGACGTGCCGGCCCAGGGCAGCAGCACCGTGGAACTGCTCCTACCCAGCGGACCACGCGGCCGGCACCCGCTCCCGGCGCTGACCGCCGAAACCCGTTTCCCGCTCGGCATCTTTCGCGTCTGGACCGTGTGGCGCCCGGCCACGCCGCTGCTGACCTACCCCCAGCCCGAAGCCCATCCGCCGCCCCTGCCAGTGGGCGAACCGCACAGCAGCGGCGCGGCCGTGCGACAAACATCCAGCGGGGAATTCGACGGCCTGCGCCCCTACCGGCGCGGTGATCCGCTCAAGGCCATCGTCTGGAAGAAGGCCGCCAAGACCGATGAACTGGTGAGCCGCGACAGCCAGCAAAGCCAGGCGGTTGAGCTCTGGCTTGATCTGGCGTTGGCGGGTGGTGGCGGTGTGGAACAGCGCTTGTCGCGCTTGTGTGCTTGGGTGTTGGAGGCGGAAGAGGCTGAGGTGGATTACGGATTGCGGCTTGGACCTCTGGAGTTGTTGCCTGCTCATGGGGAGGGGCAGAAGCGGCGCTGTCTTGAAGCCTTGGCTTTGCATTGATGTCGTTGGCCCTGCCAGCGTGCCGGGTCTCGCCCCGGCGGGCGAGGTACTTTTCTTTGCTTCGCCAAAGAAAAGTACCCAAAAGAAAGGCGAGCCGGATTCGTCGACCCTACGCTAACGCTACGGGCACGCTGCGTTGCTCGGGCCAAGCGGGAGGCGCAGAAACTCGCCCTGCGGGCTCAAACATCTGCGCCTCTTGATCCGCTCGCCCCTGCGCTACTCGCCTCCTCATAACGGCATGACAAACCGAATACCGAAGGCAACGAAGACGCGCATAGCGCAGCTTTGTAAGTTCACATAGATATTTCGCGGGTAGCGATTGGACCTCCAAGAAAATAGTTGATATAAGACAGCCACCTTTGGAGATATTGATGGAAAGCCTTCGCAACAAGATTCTGATCTGCCTTATCGAACGAGCACCAAATTCTCTGACTCTCCCGAACCTTCTTGGACTGATTCCTGGCACCGACATTCAGGCGTTGGAAACAGAACTACAAGGTATGGCGGCAGATGGACTGGTAGTTCCGAGGCCCGGCAACCGCTACTCGGACTACATTCTCCCCTCGTACGAGGGTTTGCCGGTACGGGAATACGTCGCTATTGGCGACATCAAAGTTCCTCGCCTGCTCAGCGACGAGCGTGCACGCCCCGAAGAACTAAATATTTTTGTGGAAGTCTTGTCGCAACGAATACTGCAAATCGAACGGGAATCGGAGAAACGACTGGATGAGCGGCTGAAAAACTACTGGGCGAACGTAGTTACTCTCTTCGGCGCATTCATAGGCGTCTTTTCGCTGATCGTCGGTTTTCTAAAAACGGTTCCATTAGAGACAAACTCAACCTTCTGGTCAGTGCTTGTCCTAAGTTCGGCACAAATCTTTCCCTTGGCGCTGATGCTAGGGGGATTCGTCTGGTTACTTAGAAAGATTTTTAAGTAGTCACCAAATTCCCGAACAGCGCGTATGAAATCAGCAGCTGGGTGTTTGGGTTTTCCCCGCCGTTATGAGGAGGCGAGTAGCGCAGGGGCAAGCGGATCAAGAGCCGTGCATGTTTGAGCCCGCAGGGCGAGTTTGCGCGGCTCCCGCTTGACCCGAGCAACGCAGCGTGCCCGTAGGGCCGACGAATCCGGCTCGCCTTTCTTTCGGTTACCTTTCTTTGGCGAAGCAAAGAAAGGTGACTCGCCCGCCGGGGCGAGACCCGGCTCGCTAGCCCTGTCAGGCACCTAAGTAAGCCACCAAAATGCTATAAATTCAATAGCTACCCGCGCATGAATGACAAGGCAAAAAGTCCTATTTCATTCATAAACAATCAAAGCCTTGCCCTGATCCGCCTGCGCCATCCACCCCGCCAGCGCCGCATCCGTAGGAAAGAACTTCGCATCCTCCCCCAACTGCAATTCAGCCGCCGCCGCAATCCCCGACCCCTGACGTTGCAGCGTCAACCGCACCCCCAGCCCACGCAGCAGTTCACCCTGCTCCGTCATCTCGCGCTGCGGCGGGAAGTCGGCCACCAGGCGCTGGATGTCGGGTGCACGGCCGTTCACCGCCACGCGCAGGTACTTGCCGAAGCGGCAGCGCGCGGCTGCCAGGTCCCACACCTGGTTGACAGTGAGCTGCAGGCCGCCAGAGAAGCGATCGGGCTGCACCTTGCCCATGACGATGACGAGTTCGTCTTCCTTGAACAGGTGCTTGTTGGCGTTCATCAGCGCCTCGTCGACGCGAGCGTCGATCACGGCGCTCTTGTCGTCGAGCTTGAACAGGCCGAGCTTGCCGCGCTGGCCGTTGATGACGCGAAAATCCGAAATGATGCCGGCCAGCAGTTGCGGCTCGCGCGTGTCGATCAGGTCATCGAGCGAGCGCTTGACGAAACGACGCACTTCCAGCGTCACCTCGTCGAACAGATGGCCCGAGAGGTAGAAGCCGACCGCGGTTTTCTCGTTGGTCAGGCGTTCCTTCACGCCCCAGGGCATGGCCTCCACCAGCTCGGGCTCCTGCGTGCTGGAGCCGTGGCTGTCGTCGCCCATCATGTCGAACAGGCCGCCCTGGTTGGCATTGGCCGCCGTGGCAGCGGCAAAGTCGAAGGCGCGGTCGATCGAGGCGACCAAGGACGCGCGGTTGAGCTGCAGTGCGTCGAACGCACCGGCCTTGATCAGCGCCTCGATGGTGCGCTTGTTCAGGCGCGAGCGGTCCACGCGCACACAGAAGTCGTACAGGCTGGTGAACGGGCCGCCCTCTTCGCGGGCTTTCACAATCGCCTCGATGGCCTGTTGGCCGGTGCCTTTGATGGCGCCCAGGCCGTAGCGGATGACCTTGTCGGAGATCGGCTCGAAGCGGTAGTTGCCGCGGTTCACGTCCGGCGCTTCGAAGGTCATGCCCATCTTGAGCGCGTCTTCGAACAACACCTTCAACTTGTCGGTGTCGTCCATTTCCACCGTCATGTTGGCGCAGAAGAACTCGGCGGTGTAGTGCACCTTGAGCCAGCCGGTGTGATAGGCCAGGAGCGAGTAGGCGGCGGCGTGCGACTTGTTGAAGCCGTAGCCGGCGAACTTCTCCATCAGGTCGAAGACTTCGTCGGCCTTGTCCTGCGGGATGTTGTGGGTCTTGAGCGCACCTTCGCGGAATTTCTCGCGGTGCTCGGCCATTTCCTCGGCCTTCTTCTTGCCCATGGCGCGACGCAACAGGTCGGCGCCACCGAGCGAGTAGCCGCCCAGGATCTGCGCCGTCTGCATCACCTGCTCCTGGTAGACCATGATGCCGTAGGTCTCGGAGAGCATCTCGGCCACCGCCGGGTGCGGGTACTCCACCTCTTCGCGCCCATGTTTACGTGCCACGAAACTTGGGATCAGGTCCATCGGACCCGGGCGGTACAGGGCGTTCAGCGCAATCAGGTCTTCCAGCCGCGTGGGCTTGGCGTCGCGCAACATGCCCTGCATGCCGCGGCTTTCAAACTGGAACACGGCCTCGGTCTTGCCTTCCTGGAACAGGCGGTAGGTCGCCTTGTCATCCAGCGGAATGGTCTCGAACGCGAAGTTCTCCTGGCCCTTGTGGCGCGCCATGATGAATTCGCGCGCAATCTCCAGAATGGTCAGCGTGGCCAGGCCCAAGAAGTCGAACTTCACCAGGCCGATGGCCTCCACGTCGTCCTTGTCGTATTGGCTCACCGCCGAGTCGCTGCCGGGCTGCTGGTAGAGCGGGCAGAAATCGGTCAGCTTGCCGGGCGCGATCAGCACGCCACCGGCGTGCATGCCGATGTTGCGGGTCATGCCTTCAAGCTTTTGCGCCAGCGCCAGCAGGGTCTTGACCTCGTCTTCTTTCTCCAGCCGCTCGGCCAGAATGGGCTCGGCCTCCAGGGCACCGGCGATGGTGATGTGCTGGCCCGGTTTGTTCGGGATCAGCTTGGAGATGCCGTCGCAGAAGGTGTAGCTCATATCGAGCACCCGGCCGACGTCACGGATGGCGGCACGCGCCGCCATGGTGCCGAAGGTGGCGATCTGGCTCACCGCCTCCTTGCCGTATTTCTCTTTCACATAGTCGATCACGCGGTCGCGGTTGGCCTGGCAAAAGTCGATATCGAAGTCAGGCATCGAGACGCGTTCCGGGTTCAGGAAACGTTCGAACAGCAGGTTGTATTGCAGCGGGTCGAGGTCGGTGATCTTCAACGCATAAGCCACCAGGGAACCGGCACCGGAACCCCGGCCTGGCCCGACCGGGCAGCCGTGGGTCTTGGCCCACTGGATGAAGTCACCCACAATCAGGAAGTAGCCGGGGAAACCCATCTTCAGGATGGTGTTGATCTCAAACTCCAGCCGTTCCAGGTAGCGCGGGCGCTGGGCATCGCGTTCAGCATCATTCGGGTAGAGCAGTTGCAGACGATCTTCCAGCCCTTCCAGCGAGACCTTGCGGAAGTAGTCCTCGATGCTCAGGCCGCCGGGAATCGGGAAGTTGGGCAGCTGCGGCTTGCCCAGTACCAGCGTCAGGTTGCAGCGCTTGGCGATCTCCAGCGTGTTGGCGATGGCGCTCGGCACATCGGCGAACAGCGCCTCCATCTGCGCGGTGTTCTTGAAATACTGCTCGCGCGTGAACTTGCGCACACGCCGCGGGTTGCCCAGGATTTCACCCTCGGAAATACAGACGCGCGCCTCATGCGCTTCGTAGTCGTCAGCGGTGGCGAACTGCACCGGGTGCGTGGCCACCACCGGCAGCTTCATGCGCGCGGCCAGCTGCACCGCCGCCGTCACATGGGCCTCGTCATCGGCGCGGCCAGCGCGTTGCAGTTCGATATAGAAACGGTGCGTGAAGATGGAGCCCAGTTGCAGCGCCAACTCGTGGGCGCGTGCGTCATCGCCCTGCACCAGGGCCTGCCCCACGGCACCGGCCTGCGCACCGGACAAGGCGATCAAGCCCTCGTTCAACTCCTTCAGCCAGTCCAGCTTGATCACGGCCTGCGCCTTGTGCACGTTCTGCGTCCAGGCGCGCGCCAGGATCTCGGACAGGTTCAGGTAACCCTGCTTGTTCTGCACCAGCAGCAGCATCTTGGAGAAGGCCGTCGGGTCCTGCCCCAGGCCTTCGAGCAGGATCTCCACGCCGATGACCGGCTTGACGCCCTTGCCGCGCCCTTCCTTGTAGAACTTGACGGCACCGAACAGGTTGTTCAGGTCGGTGATTGCCAACGCGGGCTGGCCGTCAGCCGCAGCCGCCTTGACGATGTCGTCGATGCGGTTGGTGCCGTCGACGACGGAAAATTCGGTATGGAGACGCAGGTGGGCAAACATGGGAACCATTGTAGTTTTCCCCCACCCGCCCGTCCGGCATGCCGCTCTTTTAAAATTGGGCGGTGAACGACATCCTCAACATCTCCGCCTACAAGTTCGTCCCCCTGCCCGATGCGACCGAACTGCGCGCGCAGCTTCAGGCCCTGACGCTCGACCTGGGCCTGAAAGGCACGATTTTGCTGGCCGAGGAAGGCATCAACCTGTTTCTGGCCGGCCCCGCTGATACGGTACGCGCCCTGGTGGCGCACCTGCACGCGGATGCGCGTTTTGCCGATATCCTGCCAAAGGAAAGCTGGTCCGCGCACCAGCCCTTCAAAAAAATGCTGGTCAAGGTCAAGCCCGAGATCATCCGCATGAACCACCCCACCATCCGCCCTGCCGAAGGGCGTGCTCCGGCGGTGCCGGCAGCCACCGTGAAGCGCTGGCTCGACCAGGGCCATGACGACGAAGGCCGCCCGGTGGTGACGCTGGACACACGCAACGACTTCGAAGTCGACCAGGGGACGTTCGACAACGCGATCGACTGGCGCATCAGCAAGTTCTCCGAATTCCCGCAAGCGGTGCTGGCGCACAAGGCCGAACTGGAAGGCAAGACCGTGGTGAGTTTCTGCACCGGCGGCATCCGCTGCGAGAAGGCCGCCATCTTCATGCAGGAAGCCGGGCTGGACCACGTCTACCAGCTCGAGGGCGGCATCCTCAAGTACTTCGAGGAAACCGGCGGCGCGCATTACCACGGCAACTGTTTCGTGTTCGACGAACGCCGAGGCGTGGACGCCGACCTGTCGGCTGTGAAGGGCTGACACCAGCACGCGACTGTTTTCGGTTTCGCGAAGACGTCGCGGCCATCGACCTGGGCGAACTAGGCGAACTGGGTCTTAATTTCCGGCAGAATTGGTCGAATTCATAAGAATAGCTACCAATTCCCCTGCCCCTGGAGACCCCAAGCATGACCGGTTTTTTCGGCCCAGCCACCGCCTTGATGGCCAAGCTGCGTTTCAGCCTCAAATTCGCCCTCTCTGGCCTGGTGGCCCTGGCCCTGTTGCTTTACATGGGCGTTTCCGAGCTAGCTTCCCAGCAAAAACGGGTCAGCATGATCGCCTCCGAGCGTGCCGCGGTCGACCTCATGGCTGATTTGGTGGAGTGGAACAAGGTGCTGATCGAAAGCCGGCGCATCACCATCACCACGGCGGCCGGTGACGAAACCGTGCGCCAGCGCTTCAAGCAGAATGCCTCGGCCGTGGAAGCGGTGCTCAAGCGCATTGAAGACGGCGTGAAGGCCGCAGCCCCCTGGTTCGACATGGAGAAAGAAACCAAGGGCCTGCGCGATGGCTGGGTGGAACTGCAGAAGAAGGTGGAAGCCCTGCCGGTGGATGCCGACTTCCCGCAAAAAGCCTTTGCGGCGCACGCGCCGGAATACGGCCGCCTGTACGCCTTCATGCGCGATATGGGCAACAAGTCGCGCATGGCACTCGACCCGGACCTGGACCTGTTCTACCTCGGCTACCCGCTGGCCAACAACACGCCCAGCACCGCTGGCATTGCGGTGCGCATGGCAGCCTATGCCACGCTCAACGTCTCGCGCAGCGAGATCAAGCCCAACGACAAGGTGTTCTATGAAGTCACCGAAGCGCGCCTGAGCGACACCTTCGGCACGGTGGAGAACATGCTGTCGCAGGCCATGAAGGCCAACCCCGATGTCGAGAAAAAACTCAGCAAGAACTTCACCGACCTGAAGAACAGCTCGAAGGAATTCACCACCTTCACCCGCAAGAACTTCACCACGCAGGACACGGCAGCCGTGACACAGCAGCAGGTCGGCCAGGCCGCTCAGCCCACCATTGACGCCGCCTGGGCCCTGGTGGAGCAGAACCGCAAGGTGATGGACGAGTTGCTGGTCGAACGCGCCAGTGCCGCGGCCACCCGACGCAATGTGCTGGGCATCGTGCTGGGGGTGGGTGTGCTGCTCTCGATCTACCTCTACATGGGCATGTACCTCGGCATCTCGGGCGCCATGCAGGTGGCCAAGCAGGCCGGCCGCGCCATTGCTGCCGGCGAGCTCGGCACCGTGCCGGAGCCGACCACACGCGATGAATTCGCCGACCTGATGCAGGACCTGCGCCAGGCCGACCGCTCGCTGATGGGCATCATCGGCAACGTCAAGCATGCGGCCGAGTCGATCGCCACCGCCTCGACCGAAATCGCCCAAGGCAACGCCGACCTGAGCGCTCGTACCGAAACCCAAGCCGGTTCGCTGGAGCAGACCGCCTCCGCCATGGCCAGCCTGACCCATACCGTGCAGCACAGTGCCGACAACGCACGTCAGGCGACCCAGCTCGCGGCAACCGCCTCGGACGTCGCCGCACGCGGCGGCCATGCCGTGGGTGAAGTGGTCAACACCATGGCCGGCATCCAGCAGGCCTCGCAGAAGATCAACGACATCATCAGCGTGATCGACGGCATCGCCTTCCAGACCAACATCCTGGCGCTGAATGCGGCGGTGGAAGCGGCCCGCGCCGGTGAACAGGGTCGTGGTTTTGCCGTGGTGGCCGGTGAGGTGCGCAGCCTGGCCGGCCGCAGTGCCGAAGCGGCCAAGGAAATCAAGGCCCTGATCTCCGACAGCGTGGCCCAGGTGGACAACGGCTCGCGCCTGGTGGGCGATGCCGGCAGCACCATGGACGAAATCGTGGCGCAGGTCAAGCGCGTGACCGACCTGATCGGCGAGATCAGCGCCGCCACTGTGGAGCAGGCCTCGGGCATTGCCAAGGTCAACGACTCCATTGCTGGCCTGGACCAGATGACGCAACAGAACTCGGCGCTGGTGGAGGAATCTGCCGCCGCGGCTTCCAGCATGCGTGATCAGGCCGGCCGTCTCAACGAGATGGTCAGCGTCTTCCACCTGAAATCCTGAGCATCGATCCGGGGCACGTTCTGTGCCTCGACGCTCACGCCGACGTTCAGGCCAGAAAGCGCGTCTCGGGCAGCGGGATGAACTCGGTCTCCCCCGGCACCTGCCCCAGGCGTTGCGCCTGCCAATCGTCGGCCGCCTGAGTGATGCGTTCGCGGCGAGAGGAAACAAAGTTCCACCACATGTGACGTGGTCCATCCAACGGCGCGCCGCCGATGACCACCAGCCGTGTGGCGTCACTCGCAGACAGAGACACCGACTCGGAGCCCAGCACCGCCATCTGCTGCGTCGGCACAGTGTGCCCATCAACCAGCAACGCACCCTGCACGACGTAGAGCGCCATTTCCGGCGCCAAGGGCGGCAGGTCGAGCCTGCCGCCTGCGGAAAGCTGGATATCGAGATAGAGCGTGGGTGCCAGGGTGTGCACCGGCGAGCGCTGGCCAAAGGCCTCGCCCACCAACACGCGCACCGTGGCATCGCCCTCCTGCAATTCGGGTATGGCGGCGGCCGGCGTGTGTTTGAAGGACGGCTCGGCCTCCTCGGCCTCGCGCGGCAGGGCCACCCACAGCTGCAAGCCATGGTTGACGTAGGTCGTATCGCGCAGCGACTCGGGACGCCGTTCGGAATGCACGATGCCGCGCCCAGCCGTCATCCAGTTGATGGCACCCGGCTCGATCAATTGGTGCGAGCCGAGGCTGTCACGGTGCAGCATGGCGCCTTCGAACAGGTAGGTGACGGTGGCCAGGCCAATGTGCGGGTGCGGCCGCACGTCGTGATTGACGCCGGGTGCAACGCGCGCCGGACCGAAGTGGTCGAAGAAGATGAAGGGCCCGACCGAACGGCGGGCCGCGGCCGGCAACAGGCGCCGCACCAGGAAACCGCCACCCAGGTCTTTCTGGTGGCCCGCAAGCATTTGCAGAGACGGATTCATGGCAACGGCCCTCCTGGTGCCGGACTGTATCAGCCGCGCAGCTTGGCTGCGACGTCGGCCACGCGCTTGCCGTAGCGGCGCGCGGTTTCGAAGTCGCCGTCAATCATCTCGGCCGGTGCGGCATCCGACGGGGTGTGACCCAGCAGACCGACCGAGCCGCCCAGGTTGTTGACGTCGTTGCGGCCAGAAGCCTTGGCGTTGGACGGCAGCATACCCAGACTGACCCACAGGCCACCGTGCTGTGCAGCGAGCGTGGCGAGGTACAGCAGGGTCGTGCCCTTGTCGCCGTTCAGGCTGGCGCTGTTGGTGAAACCACCGAACACCTTGTCCTGCCAGGCGCGGGTGAACCACGCCTTGCTGGAGGCGTCGGCGAATTTCTTGAACTGCCAGCTCACGTTGCCCATGTAGGTGGGGCTGCCCATGATGATGGCATCGGCTGCAGCCAGCGTCTCCCAGCCGCCCTCAGGCAGGTTGCCCTCGGCGTCGATCGCCACCAGCTCGGCGCCGGCGCCTTCCGCCACGGCTTGTGCCAAGCGTTGGGTATGGCCATAACCCGAATGAAAAACAACAGCAACTTTAGACATGATGAACTTCCTTTGGAAAAAACGGATGAAAGAAAACTTGAAACTCAGGCCGAACGCTTGGCGTCCAGGCTCCAGGCACCGGCACCGTGGGCCACCAGCACGAACAGGCCGCCGACCACAGCGATGTTCTTGAAGAACAGCAACTGCTGCACAAAGGCCTGGTCAGCCGGCACGCCCCAGTAGGCGTGGAAGAAGAAGCTGGCCACCAGGGTGAACAGCGCCAGGACCAGCGCCGCCAGACGCGTGCCGAAACCGGCAATCAACGCCAGGCTACCGACGATTTCCACCACCAGGGCCATGGCCGCGGCCACGGTGGGCAGCGGCAGGCCAACCGACGAGATGTAGCCGACGGTGCCGGCAAAGCCGGTGAGTTTGCCGATGCCGGCCGGCAGGAACAAAGCGGCCAGCAGCAGGCGGCCCGCGAGGGCCAGGGGGTTTTGAAGTGATGCCAACATGATGAACTCCTTGGGTGAATGGAACAAAAAAACTCAGGCCGTCAGGTCAAAAACCAGCACTTCGGCATCCTTGCCGGCTTTCAGCTCAAGCCGGCCTTCGTCCGACAGCATGGCGGCGTCACCGCCGCTCAGCCGTTGACCGTTGACGTCCAGCTCGCCGCGCACCACATGCACGTAGCTTTTGCGGGAGGGGACGAGCTCGAGCGTGGCCGTCTCGTCGCCATTGAAGAGGCCGGCGTACAGCTTGGCATCGGCGTGGATCGTGACCGAACCCTGTGCGCCGTCGGGTGAAGCCACCAGGCGCAAGGCGCCGCGCTTCTCCGGCGTGGCAAAGGTTTTCTGCTCGTAGCTGGCCGGGATGCCGGTCACATTCGGCTCGATCCAGATCTGGAAGAAATGGGTCGTGTCCTTTGGGGCGTGGTTGAACTCGCTGTGCATCACGCCGTTGCCGGCGCTCATGCGCTGCACGTCGCCCGGGGGGATGGCGCGGCCATTGCCCATGTTGTCCTTGTGGGCCAGTTCGCCCGACAGCACGTAGCTGATGATTTCCATGTCGCGGTGACCGTGGGTGCCGAAGCCGGTGCCGGGGGCGATGCGGTCTTCGTTGATCACGCGCAGGTTGCCCCAGCCCATGAACTGCGGGTCGTAATAACCGGCAAAGGAAAAACTGTGGAAGGACTTCAGCCAGCCATGATCGGCATAGCCGCGGTCCTGCGATTTGCGAATGGTCAGCATGGTGGTGCTCCTTCTGGGTTGGCAGGGTTGTTCCTGCGATGAGATGAACTTTAGGCTTTCACTCGTCTTTTGCGATGCATCGGGTTTGATGGCATGATTCAAAATATTTGAAGTCAAATAGTCAAACCATGCAAACTGCCCGCGATGTTCTGACCCCGGACGCGCTTGCCATGCTGCAGGCGATCGAGAACGCCGGCAGCTTTGCCGCCGCCGCACGCGAACTCGGCGTGGTGCCCAGCGCCCTGACCTACCGGGTGCGCCAGATCGAGGATGCGCTTGACGTGCTGCTGTACGACCGCAGCTCGCGCCAGGCCAAGCTCACCGCGGCCGGTACCGAACTGCTGCGCGAAGGCGGCCGCCTGCTGAGCGAGATTGATGCCGTGGCCAACCGCGTCAAGCGCGTGGCCACCGGCTGGGAGTCACAGCTCACGCTGGCCATCGACGGCATCATTGCCCGCTCCACCGTGATGGAGCTGTGCGAGAGTTTCTTCACCCTGGGCGCGCCCACCCGCCTGAAGCTGCGTGATGAAACACTCTCCGGCACGCTGGAGGCCCTCACCAGCGGCCAGGCCGATCTGGCCATCGGCGTGGTGCTGGAGCCCACCACCAGCGCCGGCATTCAGGGCAAACCGCTCGGCTCGGTCAGCTTTGTCTATGCCGTGGCACCGCACCACCCGCTGGCCGCAGCCCCCGAACCACTGACCGACGAACTGCTGTTGCACCATCGCGCCGTGGCGGTGGCCGATTCAGCACAGCGCGGCAACGGCCTCACCTTCGGGCTGCTGGGTGGGCAGGATGTCTTCACCGTGGCCAGCATGGCCGCCAAGCTCGATGCCCAGTTGCGTGGCCTGGGCGGCGGTTTCCTGCCCGAATGCATGGCGCACGGTTATGTGGAGGCCGGTCACCTGGTGGCGAAGAAAACCGAGCGGCCGCAGCGCGTGGTGCGCGTCAGTTACGCCTGGCGGGGTGCAACAGCCAAAGGCCAGGGCCGGGCTCTGCAGTGGTGGCTCAAGCAGCTGGAAAGCCCGGCCACGCGCGCCGCATTACTGGACCAGCAGCACAACAGGTAAAGTGTCATACATCACTCCAAGGAGACCGAGCCCATGAGCGCATCGAAACATTTCGCCATCATCGGCGCCGGCATGGCCGGCGTGGCCTGTGCCCGCACCCTGGTGCAAGCCGGCCACCGGGTGACGCTATTCGAGAAAAGCCGCGGCCCCGGCGGTCGCATGGCCACGCGCAGCACCGAGTTCGGCAGCTTCGACCATGGCACGCAGTACTTCACGGTACGCGACGCGCGCTTTGCCAAGGCACTGGACACCGTGCCCGGTCTGTGCCGCCCCTGGAGCGCCAATGCCGTGCGCGTGCTCGACGCCTTCGGCCATGTGGTCGCAGCCGCCCTGCCGACGCGCGAATCACACTGGGTACCGGTGCCCGGCATGAATGCGTTGGTCAAGGTCTGGGCTCAGCCGCTGCAGCAGGCCGGACGGGTGGAACTGGACACCCGGGTGGTGCGCATCGAGCGCGATGCGCTCAACGCCCGGCAGTGGCAGTTGCAGACCGAAGGGGCGGACGATGCCCGCCACGTTTACTCCGGCTTCGATGCCGTGCTGCTGGCCATTCCCGCCGCCCAGGCGCATGAATTGCTGAAAACCTCGAAGCAGGCGCAGGAATTGGTGCAACGCATCGGCAAGGTCGAGGTGGCGCCATGTTGGACACTGCTGGCCGCCTTCCCGCAGGCCATGCAGCCGGGCATGTCGTCGCTCGGACCGCAATGGAATGCTGCGCGCAGCACGCACCACCGCATTGCCTGGGTGGCACGCGAGTCGAGCAAGCCGCAGCGCGAAGCGCTGGAACGCTGGACGGTGCAGGCCAGCCCGGTCTGGTCGCAGGAGCATCTGGACGACAACCCGCTGCGCGTGCAGGACAAATTGCTGAAAGCCTTCTCCGAGGTCACCGGCATCCGCGCCGAGCCCACCTTTGCCACCGTGCACCGCTGGCACTACGCCAAGACCACCAAGCCGCTGGGCAGCAGCCATCTGTGGGATGCCAAGGCCAACATCGGTGTCTGCGGCGACTGGTGCCTAGGCCACCGCGTTGAGGACGCCTTTCTCTCCGGACTGGAACTGGCACTGAAAGTGGCGTGACGGATCAGAATTTGTACATCGGACGATTCGCGCCTTCCCCGACCGGCCCGTTGCACGCCGGCTCCTTGGTCGCCGCACTGGCCAGTTGGCTCGACGCCCGTGCGCATGACGGGCGCTGGCTGGTGCGCATCGAAGACGTGGACCTGCCGCGCTGCGTGCCGGGTGCTGACCGCCTCATCCTGCAACAACTGGCCGAATGCGGCCTGCTGCCGGATGAGCCGCCGCTGTACCAGTCGCAGCGCAGCGCGCTGTACCAGCAGGCGCTTGATGATCTGGCGGTGCGCGGTCTGGCCTACCCCTGCGCCTGCACACGGCGCGATATCGAACTCGAACTGGAGCGCCTCGGCCGCCCCAAGACCCGCCATGGTGAGCTGGTCTATCCCGGCACCTGCCGCCGTGGTCTGCACGGCAAGGCGGCACGCGCCTGGCGCCTGCGCACCGACATCCCGATCGATTCAGCACCAAATCAGCCCTCCGCCCTTATTGATAATGCGCCAACAGCTATCAAATCAGGAGCGGGCCTGACCCCGCTGCAGCCCCTCCATTGGTTTGACCGCCGCTTGGGAGAGCAGGCGCAGGACGTGGCCACTGAAGTCGGCGACTTCGTGCTCAAGCGCGCCGACGGCCTCTTTGCCTACCAACTGGCGGTGGTGGTGGACGACGGCACGCAAGGCATTACCCACATCGTGCGCGGCGAAGATCTGGCCGACAACACGGCACGCCAGATCCTGCTGCAGCGCGCCTTGGGTTTGCCCACACCGGCCTACCTGCACACGCCGCTGGTGCTGGGCCCGAACGGCGAAAAACTGAGCAAACAAAACGGTGCCCAGGCACTGGACACGCGCAACCCGCTGGCCGCGCTCAACGCCGCCGCCGCGGTGCTCAGCCTGCAGGTGCAGGCCACCACGCTGGGCGACTGGCTGGCGGCTGCCACGGCGCAGTGGGCGGCCGCCTGGCGCCGTTAGCACCACCCAAGGGCTGGCCGGTAAAATTGGGGCGTGACTGACACGACCCCCACTCCCCTCCCCCAAGATTCAGCAGCCCCGGTTGAGGCCGCGCCCAAAGACCGGCGCCGCCTGCCGCCGCCCGGTGTGGAATTTCCCAAGACCATCAAGAGCTTCGTCAAGCGCGCCGGCCGCACCACCACCGGCCAGGCCAAGGCCTTCGAGGAATTCGGCCCGCGCTTCGTGCTGCCCTATGCGCCGGCGCCGTTCGATGCAGCCGCTGCCTTCGGGAAGGAAGCCGCTAACCATCCGCTGATCCTGGAGATCGGCTTCGGCATGGGTGACGCCACGGCGCACATTGCCGCGCTGCTGCCTTCGACCAACTTCCTCTGCTGCGAAGTGCACGAGCCCGGCGTGGGCGCCTTGCTCAAGCGCATCGGCGAGCAGAGCCTGAGCAACATCCGCATCCTGCAGCACGACGCGGTAGAGGTCATCGACCACATGCTGCCGTTGCAAAGCCTGGATGGCATCCACGTCTTCTTCCCCGACCCCTGGCACAAGACCAAACACCACAAGCGCCGTCTGATCCAGCCGCTGCTGGTGGCCAAGCTGGCCGCGCGCCTGAAACCCGGCAGCTACCTGCACTGCGCCACCGACTGGGAACCCTACGCCCAGCAGATGCTGGAGGTGCTGAGTGCCGAGCCGCTCTTGAAGAACACGGCCGACGGCTACGCGCCCAAACCCGACTACCGGCCGCTGACCAAATTCGAAAAGCGCGGCCTGCGCCTGGGCCACGGCGTGTGGGACCTGGTTTTTACCCGGGTCTGATCCCTGCCTGAGACGCGGGATTGCTCGCAACAGCGCCCCACTTGCACCATGTCCCGCCCGCCGCACCGCGTCACCCCGCCCATGCTGGAAGGCGTGAGCGCCAGTTGCGTGGCACTGCCAGCCGGGCCTTGGCCGCTCTTGGTGGACTTTCTGGCGCAGCGCCTGCCCGCCGTGTCGCAGGCCCAGTGGCAACAACGCATGGCCCAGGGCCGCGTGCTCGACGAGAACGGCCAGCCACTGCCACCGAATGCCCCGTTCCAGCCGCAAACCCGCGTCTACTACTACCGTGAGTTGAACGCCGAACCGGTGATTCCGTTCGAAGCGTCCGTGCTCTACCAGGACGAACATCTGCTGGTGGCCGACAAGCCGCATTTCCTGCCGGTCACACCGGCTGGCCGCTTCGTGCAGCAGACACTGCTGGTGCGCCTGAAGCGCCAGTTGGGTATCGAAACCTTGAGCCCAATCCACCGCATCGACCGCGAGACCGCCGGCCTGGTGCTGTTCAGCGTACGCCCGCAGGACCGCGGCGCCTACCAGGCGCTGTTTCGCGACAAGGTGGTGGAGAAGAGCTACGAAGCAATTGCGCCGTTGCGCCCGGACCTGCCCTTGCCCGAGGTTCACCGCAGCCGCATCGAGCCCGACGAACAGTTCTTCCGCCAGCGCGAAGTGCCGGGCGAACCCAACAGTGAAACGCACATCGCATTGCAGGAAGCCCGTGGCGACCTGGCGCGCTATCGCCTCTCGCCGGTCACCGGAAAAACGCACCAGCTGCGCGTGCACATGGATGCGCTGGGCCGCCCTATTGCCGGTGACCTGTTCTACCCTGAGGTGGTGCACGGCCCCGGCCACACCGACGAAGACTACAACCGGCCGCTGCAGCTGCTGGCGCGCTCAATCGCCTTCATCGACCCCGTCACCGGCGCACCACGCCGCTTCGAGAGCCAACGCCACCTGCAGTGGCCCTGAGTCGGCCGGTGTACAGTGGCCCGGCCCGCGCCTATCATGGCGCGCACAACCTTTCATCCCCGAGCCCGCCCATGAGCATCGAGCTGCCGCCGCCTTCCTCGCACGCGCTGTCGCAGGCGCTGGCCGACTTGATGGCGCAGCGTCAGGCGGCCGGTGGCACGGCTAACCCACCAATCCCGCAGCTCACCGACAGCCCGCCGTCTGCCCCCGCGGCCTCCAGTCTGCTGGACCTGTCCGCCCAGGCACGCCTGGCCAGCGCAGCCAGCCTGTCGGCAGCGCTCACGCAAGCGACTGCCACCAACGCCACACCACTCTCGCTACCGGCCTCCGGTGTCGATGCGCCGACGCAAAGCCTGCTCAACACCCTGCTGCAGCAGTTGCAAGGCAGCAGTCAGCCCTTGCAGGCCAGCAGCACCCAGGCCTGGCCGACCGGCCTGCTGCAACAACTCCAGGCCGGGGCAACCGATGCCCAAGGCCAGCCGCTGGCCGAAGCCCTGCCGCCGCTGCAGACCTGGCTGGTGCAGCAAGGTACGCTGCTCACGCGCGACGGCCCGCGCAACGTCACCCTGAACCTGTACGTACCGGCGGCCTGGCTGGGCCAACAAACCGAGACGGGCACGGGCATGCCGATGGCAAAGCCACCTGTGCTGGCCTTACCGCCAGCGCTGGCGCAACGGGCGGCTACCCTGCCTTCGGGTGTGTTCGCCCTGGTGCTGCAAGCCGGTGCGGCGCCGCGCACCAGCGCACTGCTGCACATCGAGTTCGCGCCGCAACAGCAGGCCGCCGTCTACGGCAAACCCGCACTCAACCCGCTGCTTGATCCCTGGCAGCAGCAGGCGGTGCGGCAAGCCAGTGAGGATCGGCCGGATGCAGCAGAGCACCCGGCGCTGCACAGCCCGCGGTGCGACACGCCCCATTGCCCCTATGCCGGCGTGGCAGCCTGCCCGCAACCCTTCTGTCCGGCACTCCATCTGGTGGCCGCTGTCACGGGGCCGACAGCGCTGCCCGGCTGACGCGCAGCCCCGGCAACGATTCGCGCTACGCTATGGCTTGCGCCGTGCCTGTGCACGGCACCGTTTGCCTATCAGCTGTCTTGCACATTCAGGAATGACCATGAGCCGTGATGTTTATGTTGCCGGTGTCGGCATGATCCCCTTCACCAAACCGGGCGCCAACCTGCCCTACCCGCAAATGGCCGCGCAGGCCACGCAAGCCGCATTGACGGACGCCGGCATCGGCTACGAGCACATGCAGCAGGCCTATGTGGGCTACGTCTATGGCGACTCCACCGCCGGCCAGCGTGCGCTGTACGAGGTGGGCATGACGGGCATCCCGGTCGTCAACGTCAACAACAACTGCTCCACCGGCTCCACCGCGCTGTTCCTGGCCCGGCAAGCCGTGGCCAGCGGCGCGGCCGACTGCGTGCTGGCACTGGGCTTTGAGCACATGAGCCCGGGGGCTCTGGGCGCGGTGTTCACCGACCGCCCCTCGCCTTTCGACCGTTTCGACGAAGCCACCGACGTGCTGGTGGGCCACAGCGAGATTCCGCTCGCATTGCGTTACTTCGGCGGCGCCGGCCTGGCCCACATGCAGCAGTACGGCACCAGGCTGGAGACCTTTGCCGCCATCCGCGCCAAAGCCAGCCGCCATGCGGCCAACAACCCGCTGGCACTGTTCCGCAAAGAAGTGACGACCGAAGAGGTGATGGCCTCGCCCATGCTGTGGGACGGCGTGCTGACGCGCCTGATGGCCTGCCCGCCCACCTGCGGCGCTGCGGCGGCCGTGATCTGCTCGGACGCCTTCGCGCAAAAGCATGGTCTGAACCGCTCGGTGCGCATCAAGGCCCAGGCCATGACCACCGACAAACCCGTCACCTTCGAAGCGCAGGACATGCGCGAGGTGGTGGGCTTTTCCATGGCGCGTGACGCCGCACAGCAGGTTTATGCGCAGGCCGGCATCGGCCCGCAGGACGTGGACGTGGTGGAACTGCACGACTGCTTTGCGCAGAACGAACTCATCACCTACGAAGCCCTGGGCCTGTGCCCGCTGGGCGGCGCGGAAAAGTTCGTGCTCGATGGCGACAACACCTACGGCGGGCAGGTCGTCACCAACCCGTCCGGCGGCCTGCTGAGCAAGGGCCACCCGCTGGGCGCCACCGGGCTGGCACAGTGCACCGAGCTCGTGCAGCAACTGCGTGGCCAGGCTGGTGCGCGCCAGGTGGCCGATGCCCGGCTGGCCCTGCAACACAATCTGGGCCTGGGCGGCGCTTGCGTCGTCACCCTGTACGAACGCGTTTGAAGGATTTTTGATGCTGCCGCAACTTCACCGCCACCAATGGATGGACACCGACATCGAGGCCTTCCGCGACCAGCTGCGCCGCTACATCAATGCCGAACTGGTGCCGCACCTGGCTGGCTGGCGCCGCCAGGGTTACATCCCGCGCGAGGTCTGGCGCCCGTTCGGCGAAATGGGCTTCCTGCTGCCCGAACTGCCCGAGGCTTATGGTGGCGCCGGTGCCAGCCTGGCCTACCAGCTGGTGGTGGCCGATGAACTGGCGCGCGTCGAGATTCCCGGCACGGTGGCAGTGCACACCATTGCCGCGCACTACATCCTGGACTACGGCACCGAGGAACAGAAGCAACGCTGGCTGCCCAAGTTGGCCAGCGGCGAGCTGATTGCCGGCATTGCCATGACCGAGCCCGGCGCCGGCTCCGACCTCAAGGCAGTGCGCACGCGCGCACGCCGCGAGGGCGACGAGTACGTGATCGACGGCAGCAAGGTCTTCATCACCAACGGCTACACAGCCAACCTGCTGGTGGTGGTGGTGCGCACCGGCGAGGCCGGCGCCAAGGGCGTCTCGCTCGTCGCGCTGGAGACCGAGAACCTGCCAGGCTTTCGCGTCAACATCCTGGAGAAGATCGGCCTGCATGCCTCCGACACCTGTGAGCTGTTCTTCGACGGCGTGCGCGCCCCGGTGCCCAACCTGCTGGGCGGCGTGGAAGGCCAGGGTTTTGCCCATCTCATGAGCCAGCTGCCCTTCGAGCGCATGCTGCTGGCGGTGGCGGCCGCCTCCGTCATCGAACTGGCGGTGGAACTGACAGTGGACTACACCCAGCAGCGCAAGGCCTTCGGCCAGCGCGTGGTGGACTTCCAGAACACCCGCTTCAAGCTGGCCGAGTGCGCCACGCTGGCGCACGTGGTGCGCAGTTTCGTCAACGACTGCACCCAGCGCCTGCTTGACGGCACACTCGATGTGGAAGCCGCCTACATGGCCAAGTGGTGGACCACCGAGCAGCAATGCAAGGTGACCGACGAATGCCTGCAGTTGTTCGGCGGCTATGGTTACATGGCCGAATACCCGATTGCCCGCCTCTATGCCGACGCGCGTGTGCAGAAGATCTACGGCGGCACCAACGAGATCATGAAAGACCTGATTGCGCGCAAGGTGTGCGGATAAGACACCTGATTCGCAAAGGCGAGGAGAACCGGGACCTCGGCCGCCCGAGGTCCGCATAATGGGAACTCCCCCAGGCGTACATGGCGCCGGGACAGGAGACAGGATCGCATCAGGGATGCTTGAGCTGGCGCTGCACCGCAGCCCAGAACTGGAGAAAGTCGACCTTGCCATGAAATTGTTGCGGCTGCCACGTTCGAAAGTCCAGCTTGGCGCGCCCCTGCCCTGGAACGTTCGCGATGAGCAATGTCATCTCTTGCTCTCTTGCGGCCATGTCATCGAGAGCGAAGAACAGCTCGATGCGCTGTTGCAGCGCGGCGCCTTTGTCGACGTCGAAGAAGTCAGGTCGTCGCTGCTGGTCGCACATCCGGGGCATCAGGATGCAGTGGCCGCACCGCTCAATCTGTTTGCCTACTGGGACCAAACCACCGACGAGTTGAAAAAGCTGCTGACCCGTGTCGAGAAGCAGCCGGATTTCTCAGGCCACGCGGATCAGTTCGCACACCACTTGGTCGAACTGGTCGACCTCAACCCTGACTACGGCATCTACCGCTGCGTGCGCCAGGACCATGACCAGCATTTTTATTACGGCTATCTCCACGCCGTGCACGTGGCCACGTTGGCCGTCCTGATGGCGCGCCATCTCGAATGGCCAAGGGATCGCATGATGAGTCTGGTCAAGGCGGCACTCACCATGAACCTGTCCATTCTGGACCTGCAGGGAAAAATCGCCAGCCACGACGACCCGGTCACCGATGTGCAGCGGGCAGCGATTCGCCAGCACCCGGGCGAATCGGTGGCCTTGCTGGAGAAAGCGGGCGTCAAGGACGCCGACTGGCTTGCTGCCATCGCGCAGCATCACGAACGCAGCGATGGCACAGGTTATCCATCGGGCTGTACGGACATCGGTGAGATGGCCGCCGCGCTGCGCGCGGCCGATGTGTTCATTGCCAAGATCAGCCCGCACACCCAGCGCCCGACCCTGACACCGCAGGAGGCGGTCCGGGACCTTTACCGGGAGGACAAGGGCGGCCCCCTCTCCACCGCCATCATCAAGGCGTTTGGCATCTACCCGCCCGGCGACTTCGTCAAGCTGGCTTCGGGCGAGTTCGGCATCGTGGTGCAAAGAACCGAGAATGCGAAAGCCCCCATCGTCGCCTCGATCACGGACACGAACGGCCACCCCATCAGCCGGACGTTGCGGCACGACACTGGTCAAGCTGAATTTGCGATTCAAGGCCATGTCACCGACACGTCCCTGCTCAAACACCTGGCCCCGGAGCGGTTGTACGGTTTTTCCAAGGCACAGCCCATGACTTACGCACCACTCGTAGCGTCTCAGCCATGACGGCCCTTTGCAGCGACGAGACGCCCTGCAAAGCGCGGCTTACTCAGGCGTCAAACCGGCCGGCTCGCTGGATAAACGGATTGCGATGGGCACGCCGCAGCGCCGGAGCGCATGGTGGCTTTGGATCTGTAGCTGGTGTTTTCTGCCCATCTTCTTTGAGCCGACACACGCTGCTCTCCGCGCACGGTCAGGGCGCCAGCCCCTGGCTGCGCAGGATCGCAGCGTGCAAGCCCTTCAAGGTGGTTTTCAACGTCTCGGCCAGTGACGCAGAGGTATTGTCCGGGTCGATCGGCAGGCGGTTGTAGACCACCGCCCAGGTCAGGCCATCGGTGCGTCGCTCCAGAAAAGAATGGGTACCGGTCGTCAGTGCGCCAGAATGGTTCCAACCACTCGGGTCGACCACCCAGCCGAGCCCGCCGCTGGCATTCGGGATCTTCGGGTCTTTGGTGCCCATCAGCGCCACGGTGGCAGGCTGCAACAAGCGCGGCACACCCGAACGTCCATCAATGGCATCGGCAAAACGCACCATGTCGGCAGAGGTCATGACCCAGCCGCCATGCGCGTCCATCGCAGCAAAATGAAAGCCGTTGTAGGCCTCCGGGCCGCTGCCGCGTCCGGTTTGTGAAGGAACAGGGGCCCAGCGCGGATCATCTGAATAGACCACCTCGCCGGGCCGGCGCTCGGCCAGCGTATCGCCGCCAATGCGGGGGCTCTGGCTGCCGATCGGATCGAACACCAGCCGGCGCATGGCCTCGTCATACGGCAAGCCGGTCTTTTGCTCCAGCACCCGCCCCAGGATGTTGTAGCCGAAATTGCTGTAGCTGAAATATGTGCCCGGCTCCCGTTGCAGCTCACGGAACTTCAGCATGTACTCGACCACGTCAGCGGCACTGGCCGGGGCCGGCCGCTTCAGCGCCTCGGCGATCTGGACCAGATCGTATTGCGGCTCGTAGACGTTCGAATCCCAGCCATTCGTGTGCTGCAGCAAATCACGCAACGTGATCTTCAGCACGCGCGCATCCTTAACTGGTGCATAACGCGAACCTGTGAGCAGAGCACCCGGGCCGAAGACCGGACGATCCAGCGCCGCGGGTAGTTCAGCCTCAAAAGCCTTGAGCACCGCCACCGCCGTCATCGGTTTGCTCACACTGGCAATGCGAAACAGCGACTCCGGCTGCACGGCCTCGCGGGCTTCACGGTTGGCCCAGCCAAAACCCCGCTGGTAGATGATCTTGCCGTTGCGCGCCACCGTCAGGCTGGCACCGGGAATGTCCATGGTTTCAAGGATGTCGACCATCGTCTCATCCACGTTACGCATGGAAGCGACGGTGTTGCCGCTGACAGGCAGATGGACGTCCGCCTTGCGTTGAAACCAGCTGCATCCAGCCAGCATCACCAGCGGCAAGCTCCAGGCCAGTCTGCGCACCCAACCCGATTGCCCCCATGCTCGCTTCATGCCCACGTCTCCACGTCAAAGATGAACATCAAATGCATGGCATAGACAGCTTATCGGAAGCGCATAGCCCCGAGCACGCCACAGGGATCAAAAGGTTTCCCAATCGTTCTGGCTGGTCTTCGCCAGAACTCGCCCTTGGGGCGCCGCCGGCTTGACAGCTTGCACCGTCGGCGGCAGCTTCGTCACGACCGGTGACGCCACCTCGTGGCTGGCAAGAACGCCTGCACTGTCTCCCAGTTTGAATTGGGCCACGGTGCTGACCAACTCCTGTGCCTGGCTGCGCAGGCTGCTGGCTGCCGCTGCCATCTCTTCCACCAGTGCCGCGTTCTGTTGCGTGGCCTGGTCCATCTGCGTCACGGCTTCACCCACCTGGGCCACACCGGCGCTCTGCTCGGAGCTGGCAGCGCTGATCTCACCCATGATGTCGGTCACTCTTCGGATGCTGCTCACCACTTCGGTCATGGTGGTGCCGGCACGGTCGACCAGGGCACTGCCCTGCTCCACCCGTTGCACGCTGTCGTCGATCAGGGTCTTGATTTCTTTCGCCGCTTCGGCACTACGGCCGGCCAGGCTGCGCACTTCGCTGGCAACCACGGCAAAACCGCGGCCTTGTTCGCCGGCACGGGCGGCTTCGACCGCCGCATTCAGGGCCAGGATGTTGGTCTGGAAGGCGATGCCGTCGATGACGCTGATGATGTCGGCAATGCGTTTGCTCGAATCATTGATGCCCTTCATGGTGTCGACCACCTGGGCCACGACTTCGCCACCTTGAACCGCCACGGTGGAGGCGCTTTGCGCCAGCTGGTTGGCCTGGCGGGCGTTGTCGGCGTTCTGTTTGACGGTGGAGCCGAGTTCTTCCATGGAGGCGGCGGTTTCTTCCAGGGCGCTGGCCTGGCTTTCGGTGCGGGCGGAGAGGTCGGAGTTGCCTTGGGCGATTTCGCTGGAGGCGGTGGCTACCGATTCGCTGCCTTGGCGGACGCGGGTTACCACCTGGGCCAGATTGGACTGCATGGTCGACAGGGCCTGCACCAGTTGTCCAATTTCATCCTTGCTGGATACCGTCAGACGCTGGCTCAAGTCGCCATCACCAATACGCTGGGCCGCAGCACGGGCCGCTTCCACACCACGCGAAATGCTGCGCGAGAGATTCCAGCTCACAAGGGCCGCAAACACCATCACAGCCAACAGCATCAGCCCGGCGAGCAGATAGAGCTGGTGAAACAACTGCTCTATCTCTTTGTTCATGGCCGTCGAGTCAGCCACCAGGCCATCCAGCAGCTGCTGACCCGCACGGATGTATTCATCGGTCACCGGCACAAACTTGCTTTTCACCAGCTCGCGGGCGCCAGCTTCGTCACCCGCAGCCTTCAAGGCATTGACCTGGTCGCGCGTCGCCAACCAGGTCTTGCGAACCTCACCCACGTTGTCGGCGCGCTTGCGGGTCGCCTCGTCCTGAACCTTCTCCAGAAAACTTTTCTGAATGACCGTCGTACCGCGCGAAGTCGCGGCCATGGCCTCCTTGAAGAAGTCCAGCATGGCACCGCCATCCGAGTAGCCGACCGCCAATGACCGTGCCGAGTTCTGCCGTACGTCACCCTGCCACTGCCCCGCCAAAGACAACAACTCCGACTGCAACGCCATGCGGCCGCTGGCCTCGGAAACCTTCTCGGCACGCCAGAACGTCAGCGCTGCCAGCAACAGGAAAACCAGGATGATGACGGCAAAGCCCAGATTGAGCCGGGTGGAAATCTTGAGGTTGTTCATGCGGTGTTGTCTCTTTTATGGTTATTGAACAGTCTGGCTGATCAGCCCCATGTCGGCGCTGCTCATCAGCTTCTCGATGTCGAGCAGGATCAACATACGGTTTTCCAGCGAACCGATCGCCAAAAGATGGTCGCTGCCAATGGCGGACGTGATTTCGGGCACCGGCCGCAGCTGCTCGGGTGTCAGGGTGATAACGTCCGACACACCGTCAACCACCATCCCCACCACCTGTGAGCCGATGTTGAGCACGATGACCACGGTGAAGTTGTCGTACTTGAGCTCGCTCAGGCCAAACTTGATCCGCATGTCGACGATCGGCACGATCACACCACGCAGATTGATGACGCCTTTGATGAACGCCGGCGCGTTGGCCATCCGGGTTGGCTCTTCGTAGGAACGGATTTCCTGTACGCGCAGGATGTCGATACCGTATTCCTCGCTACCCAGCTTGAAAGCCAAAAACTCGCGGATTGACGTGATCACGCCCTGTGTTGCTGCCGCCTTGGCCGCAACCTGTGTCTGATGTTCCATCTGTGAAGTCTCCAAAATGCGGCCGCCGGGTTGCTGCACCCGGCAGGCCGTGTCGCCCAAGGGGACGAGGCCAACTGTCGCGGCCTTCATCGTCCAGTCCATCTTTGCCATATCGGCAATTCGGCCTCGAACCACAGGTCTGCGCCTGCAAAAAAGAGAATTTTACTGAGTGCCCCCAGGGGTAATTCCCTCACAAGCCCTCATCTGCCACCGCCACATCGTTCAACACTTTTGCCTAAAAAGTACCTAAATTTTTGGCTTCTGCCATTTGCTTCACAGAATCAGGCGCAACTCACGTGCCGCCTCCAGCATCAAAGGCAGCAAGTCCCGCCGCATGGTGTCAGGGGCCAGCCGCGCTGTGGACGACACGACATTGAGCGCCGCCACCGTCTGCCCTTGCAGATTGCGCAAGGGCACAGCCAGCGCATGCACCCCCAGCTCGTGCTCCTCGCTGCTCAGACAATAGTCGTCGCGACGCACCTGCTCAATCACGCGTCGCAGCTGCGGCCCGGTGGTGACGGTATGCACCGTCAGCCGCGCCAGCGGATGCTGTTTCAACCAGTCATTGAAGGCGAGCTTGGGCATGGCCGCCAGCAGGACGCGCCCGGTGGAGGTGGCATGCACCGGCAAACGCGCGCCCAGGTGCAAGCCGTACGCCAGCACCGGCGCCAGCCCCTCGCCGCCGGCTTGTCGGATATTGCCGCTGCGCGCCACGATGACCACCTCGTCGCCATTGAGCACCACGGCAGAAAAGGACTCGTGTGTCTGCGCCGCCAGCCGTTCCAGCGTGGGCTGCAGCACGCGCGGCAACCGGGCCGAGGCCAGGTAGCTGCCGGAAAAGCGCAGCACCTTGCTGGAAAGCCAGAAGTAACGCCCGTCGCTTTCCAGGTAACCCAGGTGTGCCAGCGTCAGCAGGTGCCGCCTGGCCGCCGCACGCGTGATGCCGGCCTTTTGTGCCGCCAAGGTGGCATTGAGTCGTTGGCGCTCGGTGTCGAAACTTTCCAGCACGGCCATGCCCTTGACCATGCCTTCGATGAGATCGGCTTTCGCAATCATGGCTGTCGTTCTTCCAGGTGGTTGTCGGGTTGGCGTGCGCCTGCAGCACTCACCATTTGCGCGATTGTCGCGCAATGAAGGCGATGATCGCACAATTGACTTGAAGCAAGAAAGATTTTTCGCACCCTGTCACCTAAGCTTCACGAACCGCTGTTTAGGAGATCCCCATGCGCACCCAAGTCGCCATCATTGGTGCAGGCCCGTCCGGCCTGCTGCTCGGTCAGTTGCTTCATAAAGCCGGCATCGACGCCGTCATCCTCGAGCGCCAGACCGGCGACTATGTCCTCGGTCGTATCCGCGCCGGCGTGCTGGAACAAGTCACCATCGATCTGCTGGATGAGGCAGGTGTCGGCCAGCGCATGCACCAGGAAGGCCTGGTCCACGGTGGCTTTGACATGCTGTTCAAGGGTGAGCGCCACCGCATCGACATGAACAAACTCACCGGCGGCAAGAATGTCATGGTTTATGGCCAGACCGAGGTGACGCGCGACCTGATGGACGCCCGAGCCACCGCCGGCCTGACCACCATCTATGAAGCAGCCAATGTGGCCGTGCACGACTTCGACAGCGCCAAGCCCCGTGTGACCTACGAAAAAGACGGCAAGCAACATGAAATCACCTGTGATTTCATTGCCGGCTGCGATGGCTTTCACGGCGTTTGCCGCGCCAGCGCGCCGCGCAGCGCCATCAAGGAGTTCGAGAAGATCTATCCCTTCGGCTGGCTTGGCGTGCTGTCGGACACCCCCCCCGTCCATGAAGAGCTCATCTATGTGAACAGCCCACGTGGTTTTGCCCTCTGTTCGCAGCGCAGCGAAACCCGCAGCCGCTACTACCTGCAGGTCCCGCTGACAGACAAAGTGGAGCAATGGTCCGACCAGGCGTTCTGGGATGAACTGAAGCTGCGCCTGGACCCCGAAGCCCGTGCCAAGCTGGTCACCGGCCCCTCGATCGAAAAGAGCATCGCCCCCTTGCGCAGCTTCGTCACCGAACCGCTGCGCTTTGGCCGGATGTTCCTAGCTGGCGATGCCGGCCACATCGTGCCACCAACCGGCGCAAAAGGCCTTAATCTGGCGGCTACTGACGTCAAATACCTGTCTAACGCAATCATCGAGTTCTATCAGGACAAGAGCGAGTCTGGCATCGACAGCTATTCCGAGCGCTGCCTCAAACGCATCTGGCGTGCCGAGCGCTTCTCCTGGTGGTTCACCAGCCTGATGCACAACTTCCCCGAGAACGGCGCCATTGGCCAGAAGCTCCAGGAAGCCGAGTTGGACTACATCATCCATTCGGAAGCCGGCGCCCGCTCGGTGGCCGAAAACTATGTGGGGCTGCCACTGGACTTTGGCCAGTAAGGCCTTCATCCCCCCATCGGAACCCTGGCCTAGGCCAGGGTTTTTTTATATCTATTCCCACCCTTGCGGCATGGATTCCATGGTGTATTTTGATCTTTATGAAATATTTGATATATTTGATACAAACAAATAGCGCCTGAATAGCAAGTATGGCGGCTCAATTCCACCAAGCATCGGTTTACGCCTTGTTCGACGCGATGCCAGTCCCGCTACTGACCTTTGCGGTCAGTGGCTTGGTGACCTACGCCAACAGCGCCGCAAAAAACCATCCAGGACGTCCTGTGGAGGCGATGAACGGCCAAGCCGTCATCAAATCCTTGGTCGCAGATGCCACGCTGGGGAAACTCAAACTGCCTTACAGCACCGAGATCGAGCTGGCCGATGGGCATCGCATCAACGGCCAGTTCATGCCCGGCCCTGCAGGGCTGGACGTCGCCTTTCTGGCCAGACAGGAAGCTGGCACGCAACTGGAAACCGACTCCAATGCCAGGCAAATGCAACTCAAGAACATCATTGAGTTGCTGCGCGACGAGGTCCGCCCCCCCCTGAACCACCTCAACGGACAACTGAAGGCCCTGCCGCCGAGTCCGGACAACACAGCCCTGGGAAAGGCCGCCGAAGCGCTCAGCCGCCGGCTGCAGAGGCTGGCCGATGTGATCACGGTCTTCGGCGACGAGATCATGCTCACCCATGACCGCATCGAACTGCTCCCGGTTTTTGCTGCCGTTCGTCGTGAGCTGTCCGAGAGAGCCGCCAACATGGGCGTCAGCATCGACCTGCAGACACCGGAACAAACCCTGCCTCCGATCTACGGCAATGAGAAGCTGATCCGCCGCGCCCTCTATGAGTGCCTGGACAACGCGCTGATCCACTCTCGCAAGGAAGTCACCGGCGGCCAGGCTTTGAGTGTGGAGATCCGCTTCACGCTGTCGGGCGAGCATGTGCTCGTCGGGGTTCGCAACCGGGGCGCGACGACGCTGAAAGTGGCCGGCAATGACACCCTGCATCCCTTCACAGCGCCCCCCAAAGGAAGTGCGGCTGAACCCGTCACACGACTTGGCCTGCCATTGGTGCAGCGCATTGTGGGCTTGCACGGCGGCCAGATGCGGCTGAGCACCACCGAACAGGACACGGTCCAGGTGCTCATGGAATTTCCCACCGGGGCGCCGCAACGCGGCCAGGCTGAACTCAGCGTAGCCCAAGCCCAACGTTATGCCCAGGATCTGGCACAGCTCATGTCACGACGCAAAAAGGAGAAAACATGAAACGCAACATATTAATCGTCGATGATCAACCCGATATCCGCAAACTCATCCTCATGACCATGGAGTCGGAGGACTTCGCGTTGCATGAGACCGACAACGGCGTTGATGCCTTGCGACTGGCTCAGAACCTGCGCCCGGCAGTCGTCCTGCTCGACGTCATGATGCCCGGCGGACTGGACGGCTACCAGGTCTGCGAGAAGATCAAGTCAGATGAAGCGCTGAAGAGCACCACCAAGGTGGTTCTGCTGACAGCGCGCGGCCAGCGCACCGATGTCGAACGGGGCCAGTCTGTTGGCTGCGATGCCTACCTGGTCAAGCCCTTCAGTCCGATTGAGCTGCTTGACACGGTGGACCGGCTGGTCGCCCGCTAAAGGACAGCCCGTCACGGCAGATCGCAGACAACGCCCCACACACAGACATGAGTAAACCACGTCGTCAGGGCGCCTGGTATGCCCCGCCCTACAGTCTGCGTACGGTCATCTTGCTGGCGATATCGATGGCAGTTCTGCTGTGCGCCGGGCTCTACAGCGTCGTCGCCTACAACCGCATGGCCAGCAAAACTATGGCGTCCGCCGGGCGTTGGCCCCAATCGGTCGCCAAGCTGGCCGCAAGCAGCAGTGCCAATGCGCTGATACTTGAGGACAATGCAGCGGCGCTTTCTGCCATCCAGCAACTGGTTGTGCTGCAGGGCATTGATGACGTCGCTCTCTTTCATGGCGATGGACGGATATGGATTCATGTCCGCAAGACAGAGGGGCAACTCACCTCAGAAATTGGCGGCAAGGAGCGGATCAGCCCGCCCGCGTCCAGCACGAAAACCGTTTCGGCACGCGTGACACAACACGCCTACGAAGCATGGGACGCCGTGGACCTTGGCGGCGCCACACCCTTGGCCTGGGTGCGGGTCCAGTTCAATCTCGATCGCCGCCGAGAAGAGCTGGAGCGGCTGTGGCACGAATACTTGACGGGTACGGCCTTGATCGTTGTGCTGGTGCTGATCAGCCTGCATTTCATCCTCGGATGGGCCCTGCGACCAATACGTTCGCTCTCACAGTTTGCCGAAACCATGAGCAGTCACCTCGGCCAGCAGATCACTATTGCATCCACCTGCCAGGAAGCCGAGCAGTTGGCGGCAGCACTGAATCAGGTCAGCCGCGGCATGGTTCAGCAAATTGCACGGGTACAGGCCATCGTGAACACGGCAGCCGATGCCATCATTGGTCTGGATGTCAACGGCCGGGTGATCTCGACCAACCCTGCAGCCACGAGCATCTTCGGGCGACCACAGGAAGCTCTTGCGGGCCGCCCGCTTGAGCAGTGTGTGCCCGGCCTCAGCATCGAGCTGGTGCGGGAGATGTTTGGCGACGCACCGGATCTTCTCGGGCGCCCTCGACGTATCGTCCGGCATGACTTCTTCGGAACACGTGCCGACGGCACCTTGTTTCCGGTGGAAATTTCACTCGGTGAAGTCTTGCAGAACGATGAACTGCGCTACGCCTGCATCGTGCGTGATGTCACCGATGAGCGCGCCGCGCAGGAAACGTCCGATCTCTATGAGCGTGCGCTGGCCGGCAGCCACAACGCCGTGTTCATCACCCATGCCAGGCAGGAAAACCAGCCCATTGTCTACATCAATGAAGCCTTCCAGAAAATCACCGACCTGCCGCCCCATAAGATACTCGGTCGCAATCTGAATCTGTTTCAAGGCGACAACCCACATGACCCCGGCCTGTTGGAGCTCGACCGGGCGCTGCGCCAGCAACGCAATGCCAATGTGATGTTGCGGCGGCGCCGAGAGAACGGCGACGCCCTGATCGCCGAAGTCTCCCTCTCCCCTGTGCTGTCCTCGCAAGGGGTGCTGACCCATTTTGTGGGCATCGCGTCGGATGTCACGGCCCGAGTCCAGGCCGAGCAGGCCATGGCCGATCGCAGTGCACAGCTCGACGCCATCTTCAGCCTCAGCCCGGATGGGTTTGTTCTCTTCGACACCGACGAGCGCATGGTATTTGCCAATCCGGCCTTTGAGCGCATGACGGGCATCCCGTGGATGAACACCAGCCCGGAAAGCATGACCCTGGATGAGTTCGAGAAGACACTGAACAACCTGTGCGCCGTTGGCCATGGCTTGCCACCGCGGCAAACCACGGACGATGAAGCCGAGCCCCGGCAAGCCAAGCTGCAACTGCTGCACCCGCAGCCCCGAGTACTGCAGGCGCAATCACGCCGCAACATGGCCGGCCGCAGAGAAACCATTCTTTATTTCTGCGATGTCACACACGAGGATGAAGTCGATCGCATGAAGAGCGAGTTTCTGGCCTCGGCCGCGCATGAGTTGCGCACGCCCATGGTCAGCATCTTCGGGTTCACGGAGCTGCTGCTCAAGCGACGGTTTGCGGAGGAACGCCAGACCGACATGCTGCAGACCATCCATCGCCAGTCGGGCCTGCTTGTCAACATGATCAACGAACTGCTTGATCTCGCACGCATCGAATCACGCCGCGGCCTGGACCTTCAAATTCGCGCGCATTCCTTGCGTGAACTGGTGGACAGCAGCATCAAAGGGCTGATGCGTCAAGAGACGGACCGCCAGGTCAGCCTGGGGCATGTCCCTGATGTCCGCGTGCTGATCGATCCTGAGAAGATGCAGCTCGCGCTCAACAATCTGCTGGGCAACGCCTTCAAGTACTCTCCGCAAGGCGGCCAGGTCTCGCTCACGGTAGAGATCCAGATGCGGGATCGGACACCCTATGCCGTGCTGGAAGTCCAGGACCAAGGCATCGGCATGAAGCCGGAGCAGTTGGAGCGTGCCTTCGAGCGCTTCTTCAGGGCCGATACCACCGGCAACATTCCCGGCACCGGGCTGGGCCTGAGTCTGGTCAAGGAAATCGCCGATCTGCACAGCGGCCATATCGAGCTCGCCAGCGAATTCGGGCTGGGTACGACCGCACGGCTGTGGCTCCCGCTATCGGAGGCAACGCCCATGGCCGATGAAGCCGGCACGGCTGATATTTATACGATCTGAAGGTGTGCGACGGCATGGCCGTCGCGCGAGAGGAATCAGGCTGGTGCCGAGGCCTTCGGCTGCAGACTGCGGGCGATGGCTTCGATTTCCTGGAACGGTACAGGTTTCTGAAACACCAGCGTGCCCTCCGGCAGGCCGCCGCGGTCAGCAATATCGCCCTTGCTCAAGGCGGTAACGACGATCAGGACCAGATCTTCATAACCGGAATCCGGCCGCTTGAGTGAGCGCACCATCTGCAGCCCATCCATGCCCGGCATGTTGAGATCGGTCACGACCATATCGGGACGCACTTGTCCGATACGGACCAGACCTTCAAACCCATTGACTGCGGTTGAGAGTTCCACCGGGAAATCCCAGCCATCGACCACCATGGTGAACAGATTCAGCAGATCGGCATCATCTTCCACCACCAGCAACTTCAACGCCCGGGCCTGAGAAGCAGAGGCTTCATTCTTGACGGCCGGTTGAGAAATCACATGGGACCGCTCGGCCATGAGCTTGTCCACTGCGCTGCGTGCAATGCGGCGGTGTCCCCCTGCAGTGCGCCAAGCCGGCAGCACCCCAGACTCAACCCACAACTGAACCGTCCTGACAGCCACGCCCAAGGCTTCGCCAGCCTCGCGGGTTGTCATCAGGTCATCATTGGCCGGTGTTTTTCGCATATTTGGTGTTTTTAGTCTTCAAGTGACTGGCGCGATTGTATCCAATCGCCTACTGGCTACCCCGAAAACATGTTAAGCGCAAGATAGAACACGTGAAACAGTCGCAACGCTGCAACAGCCGAGACGGTCGCCAACGCGCGGAAGCGCTATCGCACACCGCTTAGCGGTTCTTGGAGCTGCTGTTGATTTGTTCGCGCATCTGCACGAACTCGTCCAGATGTTCAATAAAGACGTCGAGCATCTCAGGGTCGAATTTCCTGCCACGCTGTATCTTCATCATCTCCAGCGCCCGCTCGTCGCTGAATGCCTTGCGATAGACGCGGTGCATGGTCAGCGCATCAAAAAAATCGATGATGGCCACCACCCGGCCACACCAGGCAATTTGCGTTCCGGCAATGCCGAAGGGGTAACCCGAACCGTCCCAATTTTCATGATGCGTCAGTGCCACCTGGGCCGCCATGGCGAACAGCGGGATGTCGGACTCACCGATGATCTCCGCCCCGATCACCGCGTGGTTGTTCATGATGGCGCGCTCGGCCAAGGTGTATTCACCCGGCTTTTTAAGCACGGAATCCGGGATGGCGATCTTGCCGATATCGTGCATGGGTGCCACCAGCGACAGCATCTTCGCCTCCTCGTCCGAGCGTCCGATCAGCTTGGCGAGCAGCCCCGAAAAGCCGCCGACCCGATCCATGTGAACGCCTGTATCGTCATCTCGATACTCGGCTGCACGTGCCAGTACCGTCAGCGAATGAAGGTGCGCCTTTTCGATCTGCTTCAATGCACTTTCCTTTTCGTGCATGACGTATTTCAGGTCGTCGGCGTAACGCTGCAACTGCGCCATCGCAGCAAAAGGATCGGCAAAGGCCAGTGCCTGAGGCTTGCCAAATTGAGGGATTGGACCGCTGAGAGTCGTCATACGAAGGCGCCTTGTGATGCCCGCACCAGAGCTATAGTGGTCGCGCGCAAGGTTTGCATAAGGGTATTGGGTTGCAAATCCGAAATCATTAGCGATATTTTAATCATATTTATCAATTAAAGAGTGAAAAAATGAAAAAAATAATGCCTCTCAAGGGACTCCGTGTTTTGAGCCTGTGCCTGAATCTGCCAGGCCCGGCGGCCCTGTTGCGCTGCCGCCAAATGGGTGCCCATTGCGTCAAACTGGAGCCGCCATCCGGCGACCCCATGCGCCACTACCGGCGCGCGGCCTATGACGATCTGCATCAAGGGATTCGCGTTCTGAGCGTCGACCTCAAAACTGAAGCCGGGCAGAAAACCCTGCACCAGGAACTGGCCAAAAGCGATGTATTGCTCACCTCGTTTCGCCCCTCCGCCCTTGGCAAGCTCGGCCTGGACTGGAAAAAACTGCACAGGCTCTACCCTGAGCTCAGCCAGGTCGCCATCGTCGGCGCTGGCGGAGCGCGCGCAGAGGAACCTGGCCACGACCTCACCTACCTGGCTGAGCATGACCTGGTCACCGGTCTTGACTTGCCCGCCACGCTGTACTCGGACATGGGCGGCTCCTTGCTGGCCAGCGAGGCCGTGCTGCAGGCCGTCATGCATCAGCAGCACCACGGCAAAGGCATTTTTCTGCAAGTGGCCTTGTCGGATGCCGCTGCCTGGCTGGCCGCGCCGCGGCGTTGGGGCCTGACGCAAACTACCGGCGCGGTGGGCGGTGCGCATGCGGGCTACCGCGTCTACCCCTGCAAGGATGGCCGGGTGGCGGTGGCCGCACTCGAGCCGCATTTCGCTGCCGCGCTGTGCCAGGCGGCCGGCGTGGCCAATAGCGACATGCGCAGCATGCTGGCGCCCGCCACACAGAAAAAGATTGCCGCCTTCCTGCTCACACAAACCCGCCGGCAGCTTGACCGGCTGGCACTGGCGCAGGACATTCCGCTGCACACGCTATCAAAACAATAGCTAATCGCGTAGAATCAACGAGGGCTGAAGGCGGATTTGCTCTTGAATCGACAAGGCTGCCAGTTCAGCGCGGTTTGCGTGCCGTCTTGCCAGGGCGTGCCGAACTGCCGGTCTCGCGCGGCGGCAGGCCTGTGTGCTGGGTCAGAAGACGGCCCTTGACCGGAGCTTTTGCCTGGCCGGCGTCGGATGACTTGGCCGCCACCGGCGTACTGTTCTTGCGTCGCGCACTCTGGTAGCTGCCGTCGGTCAGCGGCTGGAACGTCGGAATCAGGTGATGCTTGCCGTTGCCGATCAGATCGGCCCGACCCATGGTCTTGAGCGCCTCGCGCAGCAGCGGCCAGTTGTTCGGGTCGTGGTAGCGCAGGAAGGCCTTGTGCAGGCGGCGGCGCTTTTCACCCCGCACGATGTCCACACGCTCTCCCCGCTCGTCCCGGTGCACACCCTTGAGCGTGTTCAGGCCGGTGTGGTACATCGCCGTGGCCGTGGCCATCGGACTGGGGTAGAAGGTCTGCACCTGGTCGGCACGGAAACCATTCTTCTTCAGCCACAGGGCAAGGTTCATCATGTCTTCGTCGCGGGTGCCCGGGTGGGCCGCAATGAAGTACGGGATCAGGAACTGCTTCTTGCCCGCTTCGGCACTGAACTTCTCGAACATCTGCTTGAAGCGGTCGTAGCTGCCGATGCCCGGCTTCATCATCTTGGACAGCGGACCCTGCTCCGTGTGTTCGGGCGCGATCTTCAGGTAGCCGCCCACGTGGTGCTGCACCAGCTCCTTCACGTACTCGGGCGACTTCACCGCCAGGTCATAACGCAGGCCGGAGCCGATCAGGATCTTCTTGATGCCCTTGAGCTGGCGGGCGCGCCGGTACATGTGCACCAGTGGGCTGTGGTCGGTGTGCAGGTTCTGGCAGATGCCGGGGTAGACGCAGCTCGGCTTGCGGCAGGCGGCTTCGATCTCGGGTGAGCGGCAGCCCAAGCGGTACATGTTGGCGGTCGGGCCGCCCAAGTCGGAGATGACGCCGGTGAAGCCCTTCACCTTGTCGCGAATCTCTTCCAACTCGTGAATGACCGAGTCCTCGGAGCGGCTCTGGATGATGCGGCCTTCGTGCTCGGTGATGGAGCAGAAGGTGCAGCCACCGAAGCAGCCGCGCATGATGTTGACCGAAAAACGGATCATCTCCCAGGCCGGAATCTTGGTGGCGCCGTCATGGCTGCCGTTCTCGTCGGCATAGGCCGGGTGCGGGCTGCGCGCATACGGCAGGTCGAACACGTAGTCCATCTCGGCGGTGGTCAGCGGGATCGGCGGCGGGTTGAGCCAGACGTCGCGCGCCGTGCTGCCTTCGCCATGCGCCTGCACCAGCGCGCGCGCATTGCCGGGATTGGTCTCCAGGTGCAGCACACGGTTGGCGTGGGCGTAGAGCACCGGGTCGGACTTGACCTGCTCGTAGCTCGGCAGGCGGATCACCGTGCGCTCGCGCGGTGGGCGCCGGGTTTTGCCCTGCAATGCCGGGTTGGCGACAAAAGTCAGCGGCTGGATGGACGGATTGGCCACCGGCGCTTCGCCCTCTTCCTTCGCGCACGTGCCGCCTTTGACAGCCGCCTGCTCGGATGTGGTCAGGTAGGGGTTGATGTGGTCTTCAACGTGGCCCGGGGTGTCGACCTCGGTCGAGTCAATCTCGAACCACTCGGTATCGGCCCCATGAGGAGACTCGCGCCGCACAAAAGCCGTGCCGCGTACATCGGTGATCTCCTGCACCGGCACCTTGGCGGCCAGCAGGTGCGCCACTTCCACCAAGGCGCGTTCGGCATTGCCGTAGAGCAGCAGGTCGCATTTGCTGTCCACCACGATGGAGCGACGCACCTTGTCGCTCCAGTAATCGTAGTGCGCAATACGACGCAACGAACCTTCAATGCCGCCCAGGACGATCGGCACGTCGTTGTAGGCCTCACGGCAGCGCTGGCTGTAGACGATGGCGGCACGGTCCGGCCGTTTGCCGCCGACGTCACCCGGTGTGTAGGCGTCGTCGCTGCGGATCTTGCGGTCCGCCGTGTAGCGGTTGATCATCGAATCCATGTTGCCGGCGGTCACGCCCCAGAACAGATTCGGCTTGCCCAGCGCTTTGAACGGCTCGGCGCTCTGCCAGTCCGGCTGCGCGATGATGCCGACACGGAAACCCTGCGCCTCCAACACGCGGCCAATCACCGCCATGCCGAAGCTTGGGTGATCCACATAGGCATCGCCCGTCACCAGGACGATGTCGCAGCTGTCCCAGCCAAGCTGCTCCATCTCGGCGCGACTCATCGGCAAAAACGGGGCCGTGCCAAAACGCGCCGCCCAGTACTTGCGGTAGCTGGTCAGCGGCTTGGCGGCGCGCGGGAAAAAGGAGACGTCGACGGGGGCGTTCATGAAACCTCGGGATAACCGGCTAGTGTAAGGTTTTACGCTTGTCAGCATCGGTCTGAGGGCTTCTCTGTGTCAATCCCTTGGCTGCCACCTAGAATCGAATCGCTTCAGCCCATTTCAGGAACGTCACCCCATGTCAGACCAACCCCGTGCCGAGCTGTCAACATTGTTCCAGGCGCAGCAGGCCGCCTTTGCGCGCGACCGCCTCCCCAGTCTGGCCGTCCGGCTGGATCGTCTGGAAAAACTGCGGCGCCTGCTGACGCAGAACGAGGAACGTATTGCCACGGCGATCTCGGCCGACTTTGGCAACCGCTCGCGGCACGAAACCGCGATCGCGGAAGTGTTCATCGTGTTGGGGGGAATCGCCCACACGCGCAAACACCTCAAACGCTGGATGGCCACGCGCCGTGTGGCCACCTCGTTCCATTCGCTGCCGGGCTCGAGCTGGATCACGCCACAACCGCTGGGGGTGGTCGGTATCGTCAGCCCCTGGAACTACCCGCTGCAACTGGCTCTGGCGCCTGCCGTCGAGGCCTTGGCTGCCGGCAACCGGGTCTTGATCAAACCGAGCGAACTCACGCCCCACTTCTCCGAACTGCTGGCCCAGCTGATCGGCCAGCACTTTGCCGCCGACGAATGCGCTGTCGTCACCGGCGATGCCGATCTGGCCCGCGAATTCGTGCGCCTGCCTTTCGATCACCTGTTCTTCACCGGCTCCACCGCGGTCGGTCGTCAGGTCGGTGTGGCCGCCGCCGCCAACCTGACGCCGGTCACGCTGGAGTTGGGCGGCAAATCGCCCGTGATCATCGACCCCGATTGCGATCTGGAAGATGCGGCCCGCAAGATCGCCGCCGGCAAACTGCTCAATGCCGGCCAGACTTGCATCGCCCCTGACTACGCCCTGGTACCGGCCGACCGGCTCGATGCCTTTGCACAGGCCTTGGTGCGCGCCGCACGCCGGCTCTACCCCACCCTGGCGGACAACGACGACTACACCAGCATCATCAACCCGCGCCACCAGGCAAGGTTGCAGGGCCTGGTTGAGGATGCGCAAACACGCGGCGCCCGAGTCCTGCCCACCCATGCCGCCGAAGAAGGGCTGGCGACAACGCGCAAGATGACGCCGGTGCTGCTGCTCGGCGTGACGGATGAGATGAGCGTGATGCAGGAGGAGATCTTCGGCCCGGTGCTGCCGCTTCGCCCCTACCAGAACCTGGAAGAAGCCATCGGCTACGTCAATGCCCACCCGCGCCCGCTGGCCCTGTACTGGTTCGGCCACAACACCGCGCACCGCGACCAGGTGCTACGCGAGACCATCTCGGGCGGCGTCACTCTGAACGACACGCTTTACCACGTGGCTCAGGAAAACCTGCCATTCGGCGGCGTGGGTCCCAGCGGCAGCGGCGCCTACCACGGGGAAACCGGTTTCCATCTCTTCTCCAAGAACAAACCAGTGTTCGCGCAATCGCGCTTCTCGGGCGCCCGGCTGTTGCAACCGCCCTATGGCAAGTTGGCCGACAACATGATCCGCATCTTGAAGAAACTGGTCTGAGCTGAATACCGCCAGCCCTGGCTGCGCCGCAGATGCAGCCAGGCAGACGCCACCTGATAATCGCCTCATGGAACATCCTTCGGCAACGCCACGAACGCAACCCCAATCCCTGAGCGACCTGTTTGTCTCCTTCACCGTGTTGGCCCTGCAGGGCTTTGGCGGCGTGCTGGCCGTGGCGCAGCGTGAACTGGTGGAGCGCAAACGCTGGATGACGAATGAAGAATTCGTCGAAGAATGGGCCGTGGCCCAGATCATGCCCGGCCCGAATGTGATCAATCTGTGCATCATGATCGGTGGGCGCTACTTCGGCCTGCGCGGCGCCTTGGCCGCACTGGCCGGCATGTTGCTCGCACCGATGCTCATTGTCTTGTTGCTGGCGCTCATATATGCCCAATATGCCAATCATCCTGGCGTGGTTGGTGCGCTGCGCGGCATGGGCGCGGTGGCGGCCGGCCTGATTGCGGCCACTGGGCTCAAGCTGCTGCCGGCACTGCGCAAGAACGCACTGGGCCTGGGCACCTGCCTGGCCCTGTCTGCGCTGTGCTTTGTGGCAGTTGCCCTGCTGCGCTGGCCGCTGGCCTATGTGCTGCTCGGACTCGGCTCGATCGCCTGCGTCCTGACCTATCGCAGGCTGGCCCCATGAGCGACGTCCTGAACCTGGCCTGGGCCGACTGGCTCCAGCTGTTCCTCCACTTCGTTTCACTCTCCTTGCTGGCCGTGGGGGGCGCCATCACCACCGCGCCCGACATGCACCGTTTTCTGGTCGACCAGCAAGGCTGGTTGAGCGACGGCCAGTTCAACGCCTCCATCGCCATTGCGCAGGCCGCGCCCGGCCCCAACGTGCTGTTCGTCGCGCTGATGGGCTGGAATGTCGGCCTCAATGCGGGCGGCCTGCTGCAAGCCTTGTTCGGCGTTTTGGTGTCCATGCTGGGCATCATGCTGCCCAGCTCCTCCCTGACTTACTTCGCTTCGCGCTGGAGCCATGCCAACCGCGAACTGCGCTCCGTCCGGGCATTCAAGCAAGGCATGGCCCCGATCGTGATCGCGCTGCTGATCGCCACCGGCTGGATCCTGGCCAGTGCACATGGCGAGCCGGCACGCGACTGGCCGCTGTGGCTGACCACCGTCGTCACCACGCTCATCGTCTGGCGCACACGGCTGCACCTGCTGTGGTTGCTGGCCGCTGGCGGCCTGCTGGGCTGGTTCGGCCTCCTCTGACTGCATGAAAACGCTCAACCTCATTGGCTGCGGACGCGTGGGGCGCACGCTGGGGCGGCTGTGGCACACGCAGGGCGTGCTGCAGGTGCAGGACGTGCTGACCACCTCAGCCGCCAGCGCGCAGGCAGCGGCGGATTTCATCGGCGCCGGTCGCGCCGTGAACGACCTGTCTGCCATGCGACCAGCCGACCTCTGGCTGATCGCCGTGCCAGACCGGCAAATCCCTGAGAGCGCCTGCGCGATGGCGCGGACCTTGGCCAGCGAGCCACCCGCCATGGCATTTCATGCCAGCGGGGCGCTCGGATCGGCTGTGCTGGCCCCCCTGCGCGAACGCGGCTGGCACGTCGCCAGTGCACATTGCATCCTGAGCTTTGCCACGCCGGCAACGGCCGTGCAGCAGTTTGCCGGCACGCCTTGCGGGCTCGAGGGGGATGCTGCGGCCCTGCATGAACTGCGGCCGGTCTTTGCCGCCATTGGCGCGGAGTGTTTTGATGTGGCAGCCGACAAGAAGGTGCTGTACCACGCTGCCGCCGTGTTCGGCACCAACTTCCTGCCGGTACTGCAAGCCTTGGCAGAAGACTTGTGGCGCGACAGTGGTGTACCGCCCGAGCTGCTGCCCCGGCTGCGCGCCTCGCTGCTGCGCAATGCGGTGGACAACGTGCTGGCACTCGGCCCGACGGGAGCCCTCACCGGCCCCGCGGCCCGGGGCGACACAGCCTTGGTGCAACGCCAAGGTCAAGCCGTGAGCGCCTGGGACCCCACAGCGGGCGAAGCCTACCGGGCCTTGAGTGAACTGGCCCTGCGTCTGGCGCGCGAGGGCAAACTGCGTCAGGACTGAGCCAAGACCGACGCTGACCGTGTCGGCCTCAACCCTTGGGCCGGCCGAAATTGAGAATGCGTGTGGCCATCCAGGTTTCAGCCATGAAGCAGGAGAGCGCCAGCATGAAACAGAACACGCCGAAAAGAAAACTCACGATCGCCCCACTCTCGCCCTGAAAGGCCGTGGTCTCACCCAGGAACAGCAGGATGATGGTCAGGCCGATCATGAAGGCACACAGCGTGAGACAGCCGATGGTGCCGTTGGCCAGCAGGCCGCGCGTGCGCAAGCGGGCCAGCTCCCAGCGCGCCTCGCGAACGAATTCGGCATCGGTGGACGACTTGAGTCGCTCCTCCAGCACCCGGGCACGGTCGATGATGCGCGCCAAGCGGCCGGCCACGGCGCCGATCATGCCCGACACCGCGGTCAACAAAAACACGGGGGCCACGGCCAACTGAATGCCGTGGATCACGGTACTGGGATCGACAAAAAGGCTCATAAGCGGATTCTATTTGCGCAGCGGCGCAAGCAACGAAGACAGGCCATTGTGGTCAATCTCGTGCATCAACGCCAACAGGCGGCCGAGATCACCCGATGGAAACCCTTCACGTGCAAACCAGTTGAGGTAGTTGCCGGGCAGGTCGGCAATCAGGTGGCCTTTGTATTTTCCGTAGGGCATCTGCGTCGTCACCAGGCGCTGTAGCTGATGAACGTCCATGTTCAGCCCCCCGCCCGCTTGACCGTCCAGCCCTGCGCCTGCAGCGTGGCCACGACCTTGTCGCAATGGTCGCCCTGCACCTCGATCACGCCGTCTTTGACCGTGCCGCCGGAACCACAGGTCGCCTTGAGCTTCTTGCCCAACTCGGTGAGCGCCGGCGCATCCAGCGCCACCCCGGTGACCACCGTCACCGCCTTGCCGCCGCGGCCTTTGGTCTGACGCGACACGCGCACAATGCCATCCCCGGCGGAAACGGCCTTCTTGAGATGGCACACGCATTGGGCCACCGGCTGGCGGCATTCCGGGCACATGCGCCCGCTGTCGGTGGAATACACCAGGCCACCGGTGCTGCGATGGTTCTTCATCCGCTCAGTCCGGCACGAACTTGGTGTTGAAGATGGCCACGTCGGCTTCGTTCTCGAAGGTCACCAGTTGCCCCTGCTTCATGTCGCTCAGACGGCAGGCCGCAAACAGGCTGTAGCGGCCTTTGAGGTGCATGCTGGGCAAGTCGATCAGGGCATAAGGGTACGGAACGAAGACCTCATGCTCAAAGACCACGCGATGCACGTTGCGTGGCGAGGGGAAAAGCTTGTAGGTGTCGGTGGTGATCGCTAGTGAAGACATCGAGATTCGTGCGCCGGCTGATGGCAGGAAACCTCGATTGGAGCACGATTTTTATCGTCCAGCCCCCCGCGCCTCGAACCGCGTCGTCAATCGCGCCACGATCGCCGTTTCATCAACATCACCGAACCGGCCGATGGCAGGAAACTCCGCATGGATTTCCTCGATCTTCAGCCGTACCTGATGCAAAAGTTCGTTCAGTTCGCGTGCGTTGTTGTGCGCAGCACCATGGGATGTGTTGGCAAAGACTTGCCCCATTTGCTGAACCGTGACGAAGAGCTCGAACAGTTCCCTGATGACTTGATGTCGATCTGACTGGCCCCCATGCATGGCATCACCTCCAATGATCAAATCGCGTTAGCCCCGAGGCGGCAAGAGCGGCGCCTCGGCAACAGCATGCACTGCAGTTCCTGGTCCACTCTCACCGCGCACAACACTCACATTGGGCATGGTAGGCCGATCAAAACCGATTACCATCCCCCAAATGGGGGGGCACACCTCAGCGCCGCAGGGTGCGGCAGATGCTAAAAGAGTTCCTTGATCGTCTCTCTCATCCAAGAAGGACGACTTTTGCGGCGTCATGCACATCACGCGTGCATCTCGTCGCACAGACTCAGGAGAAGGGGGATGCGATGCACGTGACAGAAATCGTTCTGCATTCAACCAGCATCATTATTGTTGTCATAACAGCAATATTGGCATTGCAGCTCATCCGCCTGTCTGGCAAGACAAATACCTGGATATACCTCTCCGCCGGTATTCTCTTGTTGGCGATTGCCAGTTTCGAGCAGTACCTTGAACACAGCGGCATCTCGGCAGGACTTTTTACCAACCATATCTTCATCGACGCCCTGCGTTTAGGCACATCGGTCCTCATGTTGGCCGCCGTCATCTCCGGCGTCTCCATTTTTCGTGAACGCAAGATGGGGCTGGAGCTGCTTGACAAACAGATACAACGGCTGCAGCACGCCCCCCCAGAGTCCCAGATCGGCATGACGGACAGTGAACGGGCTACCCGTCAAGCGCTGATCCGTTCAGGGCGGCATGGCGTTTCCGTGGTGACCGCATTGCAGTATCTGAGAGACGAGGAACAGCGGATCGTCCAGACGCTGAAAGACTGGCAAGCGACCTTTGACGCCATCACTATTCCCGTCTTTGTCTACGACCGCTCATACCACCTGATCCGCGCCAATCGGGCCTACCTCGAACGCGCAGGCGCGACCATGAAAGACATCATGGGCAAGCCTTACTTTGATGTTTTCCCCAAGCTGGGCAGACCGATCATCGACCCGCCTCAAAACGCAGGACGAGACATCGCCGACAGTGAAGTCCGCTTGCCCACGGGCGAGGTTTTTATCTCCAGAAATTATCCAATCTACAGCGAAAACAACGAGTACCGCCACACCCTGCACACCCTTCAGGAAGTGACCCTGGTCAAGCAGGCAGAGAAGTCAATCAGGAGAGTCCGCTTATCACTGAAAGTCGTCGCGAACTGCATTCGCGAAATGCTGAAAGAAAACAACGAACCACAAATGCTGCACACCGTATGCAAAGTGGCCGTCAACAGCGGTTTGTACCGTGCGGTATGGATAGGCCGCGCTGAGCAGGATGACAAGAAAACGCTGCGCCCGCTCGCATTTCAGGGGCACTCTCAAGACCTCGGGCAATTGCCCGATTCAACGTGGGACGACACCGGAGACAGCCGCTCGCCCACGGGGGTGGCTATCAGCACCGGCAAGACGTGTGTCGTGCAGGATTTGATGCACGATTCGAAGTTCAGCATCTTCCGCCGCTTTGCAGCCAAGAACCACCTGGCCTCCGCAGTCAGCCTGCCGCTCTTCCAGGACGAGACGGTGTGGGGTGGCATGACTTTCTATTCCGACGAGCCCTCCGCCTTTTCAGACGAAGAAATCGATGCACTTGAAATATTGAGCGCGAGCGTAGCCTTCAGCATCACCGAGCTTCACAGCGGTCCAGATCACAAAACCGGCTTGCTGCCCACCACGCAAAGCCTCGGGCCATCGAGAGCCCATCTTGAAAAAATCATTGTTGCGCTGGAAACCGCCATTGAAGCGCGCAGTGATTACGGCGCTCCCAATCAGCGCCTGGTTGGCGAGATCGGAATGGCCATTGCCATGGAAATGGGGCTCACCCATGCGCAGGCCTACGGCGTTCGCCTTGCCGGCATCGTGCACGACGTGGGGGAAATCCACGTTCCGCAAGACATTCTCCGCAAAATCGGCGAACTGACTCCGGATGAATATGCCCAGATCAAGAGTCACCCACAGGCTGGCTACGACATCTTGAGCAAGCTTGATCTGCCATGGCCACTGGCGAAAACCGTGTTGCAGCACCACGAGCGGATGAATGGATCAGGCTATCCGAATGGCCTATCGGGAGACCAGATCCTGCTGGAAGCCAGGATCATCGCGGTCGCAGACACGATTGTGGCCATCGCCTATCAGAGCCAGAATCATCCGCATCTGGGTATTCCAGCCGCATTGGTCGAGGTGGAAAAAGGCAAGGGAACGTTGTTCGATCCAGCGGTCGTCGAAGCAGCCGTCAGACTTTTCCAGGAAAAAAGTTACCAGCCCACCCCAGAGGGCCATTCCCAGGTGCCCGCGCCCATGACTCTTTAATCCAAAGACCCATGAAAACAGATCCTTTTATGCAAGCCGCGATCGATGAGGCCCGGCTCGGCCTGGCCGAAGGCGGTATCCCGATCGGCTCGGTCATCGTGCACCAGGGCCAGATCATCGGCCGCGGCCACAACCGGCGCGTGCAGCGCGGCAGCGCCATCCTGCACGGCGAGATGGACGCCTTTGAAAATGCCGGTCGCCAGCCCGCCAGCGTCTACCGCGAGTCCGTGCTCTACACCACGCTGTCGCCCTGCGCCATGTGCAGCGGTGCCCTCCTGCTCTACGGCATCCCGAAAGTCATCATTGGCGAGAACCAGACCTTCCTGGGCGAAGAAGCCCTGCTGCGCTCGCGCGGCGTGCAGGTGGAGGTGGTGCAGGACGCCACGTGCATTGCGCTGATGCGCGGCTTCATCGCCAGCAAGCCCGAGCTGTGGAACGAAGACATCGGCGTGGATAAGGCCTCACACTAAGCACATGCACAGTACCCCACCGATTCCCGACAAAGAACAGATCGCCCTGCTGGACCCTTTCGAGCGCATTGGTCTGGACCGCATTGCGCTGATCCACTCGCCAGCACAGGCTGAAAAAGCCTGCGAAGAACTGGCCGCCAGCGCCTACTGGGGCTTTGACACCGAGTCCAAGCCCACCTTCCGTAAAGACGAAGCATCCGACGGGCCGCACATCGTGCAGCTCGCCACGCTGGACAAGGCCTGGGTGTTCCAATTGCACGATGCCACCTGCCGCGCCATGGTGGCCGAGCTGCTGGCCCTGCGCGGCGTCACGAAAGCCGGCTTCGGCCTGGGCGATGACCGCAAGCGCATCACATCCAAGCTGGGTGTGGAACCGGCCGATGTGCTGGAGCTCAACACCGTGTTCCGCCAACAGGGTTACCGCAAGGAAATGGGCGTCAAAGGAGCTGTGGCGGTGCTGTTCAACCGGCGCTTCATCAAGTCGAAAAAGGCCACCACCTCCAACTGGGCCAACCCGCGCCTGACCGAGGCGCAACTGATGTACGCCGCTAACGACGCCTGGGCCGCCATCCGCGTTTTCCACGCGCTGGGGCTGGGCTGAAGCGCTCGTTCGGTGGCCGGCTAGACGCGGATCTCGTACATCGCATCACCCATGTAGCGGTGCGGCCCGAACACCGCCACCACCGCCGCTGTTTCGGCCGCCTGCCATTGCTCGACGATCTCACGCTCGGCATCGGTCAGCACATCGGGTGACGGCGCCTCGCCGTAGGTGGCCACGATGCGCAGGTAGGCGGTATAAACCGGCGCCACCAGGCAGGCGTCGCCCAGCGACTCTTCCAGCACCTGGCGAAAGCGTTGCTCGGCCGCGCGGCGTTGCGTCTCAGTGGCGCCATCGGCATCAAACAGGGTCAGGGTGTAACTCATGAAGGCACCAAGCTTAACCGCGTTCCAGGCGGGGACCACGGGGTACCGCGGTCACGCGTGGTTGTGTACAGTGGGGTCCTCAATGCAAGACAGGTGAAACGTATGGCGACGCGGGCAAACGCAAAAACGAGCGAATGGGCAGGCAAGGTGATGACGCTGCTCAAGGTGGGCAACACAGCGGCGGCCATCGCGCAGATCAAGGTGGCGCCAAGCGTGAAAGACCTCAAGCAACTGCAGAACAGCATCACCGCGGCCAAGGTCACCGGCCGCTGGCCCGACGTGGATGTGGCCATCACCGAGAACCTGGCCCTGCTCTCGGCGCCGCGCCTGCACCGCTCGCCCTGACCCATCAAACCATGACCCAAGGGAGGACCGCATGAGCGACATACCGAGCACCGCGCCCCAACGCAACATCTGGCTGCGCGCCTTGTTGATGCTTCTGATGGGCATCGGCTTCCAGCTGGCCGCCACCCTGTTGGGCGTGCTGGCCGTTGTCCAGTTCGTGCTGGCGCTGGTCAGCACTCCCAACGCCCGTCTGAGCCAATTCGGCCGCAGCCTGGGGCAGTACCTGCGTCAGATTGCCGAGTTTGTGGGCTTCGCCACCGAAGACGTGCCGTTCCCGTTCAGCGACTGGCCCTGAGCTTGGCCTTGCGCTTCTGAGGACGGATCCCATGCTGGACGCTGACACCCCTCGCCTGGCGTCCGCCCTCGCCCTGCTGCAGCAAAACGCCCACCCCGAAGCGCTGGAAGGTCTGGCCCGCTTCGGTATCACCGGCGACAAGCGCCTGGGCCTGTCCATGCCCGAGATCCGCCGCGTCGCCCGCACCCTGGGGCGCGACCAAACCCTGGCGCAAGCGCTGTGGGACACCGGCATTCCTGAAGCGCGCATCGTCGCCGGCCTGGTGGCCGAGCCGGCACAACTGAGCTCGCGCCAGATGGACGCCTGGGCCAAAGGGTTTGCTTCCTGGGACGTGTGCGACCAGGTCTGCGGCAGCGCCTTCCTGGCCTCGCCACTGGCTTGGCGCAAAGTGCAGGCTTGGGCCACGCGCCAAGATGAGTTCGTGCGCCGCGCCGCCTTTGCCCTGCTGGCCACTTTGGCGGTGCATGACAAACAGGCCAGCGATGAAGACTTTGTCGCAGCACTGTCCTTGATCGAGGCCGCTGCCAACGACGAACGCAACTTCGTGAAAAAGGCCGTGAACTGGGCGCTGCGCAACATCGGCAAGCGCAACCCGGCACTCAACGCGGCCGCCATCGCCGCAGCACACCGCATTCAGCAACAAGGCTCACGCCCGGCGCGCTGGATCGCCGCCGATGCGTTGCGCGAGCTCGCCAGCGAAGCGGTGCAGGCACGTTTGAAGGGACGTGGCCAGCGGAAAAATCGCCCGGCACCAGCCTGAGGGGGAGAATGCCCCCAGACCCTCATCTTTCTGCCCACCGGTTTTCAAGGAGTGTGTGATGCCGAAAGTCCTGAAATACCTGCTCCTTGCGCTGGCCGGCCTCGTCGCCCTGCTGGTGCTGGCGGCGATCATCGTCGCCGCCACCTTCAACCCCAACGACTACAAGCCCACCCTCATCCAACTGGTACAGGACAAGACCCAACGCACGCTGTCCATTCCCGGCGACATCAAGCTCACGTTCTTCCCCCGGATCGGTGCCGACCTGGGCAAGGTGGCGATCAGTGAGCGCCAGAACGCGCGGGTGTTTGCTTCAGCCGAGCACGCCCAAGTGGCCGTGGCACTGCTGCCGGCTTTCTCCAAGCAATTCATCATCGATCAGATCCTCGTTGACGGGCTGGTCGTCAATCTGCACCGCTACAAGGACCACACCACCAACTACGACGATCTGATCCCCAAGGAGGATGGCAACGCCCAGCCATCAACGGCCACCTCCACGCCAGAAGAAGCACATGCGGTGCAGTTCGACGTTGGCGGCATTTCCCTCACCAACGCCAGCCTTGGCTTGAGAGATGAGGCCAAGAACAGCACGCTGGCAGTCTCCAAACTGAACCTGCGCACCGGCCCCATCGCCCAGGGCAAAAAAAGCAACTTCGAACTCAGCGCCGAGGTCAAAGGTGACAAGCCCTCCCTCGCGCTGACCGTCAACGCGAAAAGCAATTTCACCCTCGACCTGGCGCAGCAGCGCCATGTGTTCGACGGCTTCAGCGCCAGCCTCAAGGGTGCAGCGGCTGATATCCCCCAATTGCAGGTGACGCTGTCAGCGCCGTCCTTTGAGCTGTCGCCCCAGGCGCTCAAGGCGCCGGCACTGGCGCTGGAGGCCACCATCACCCAAGGCACACGCAGCACCACTGCCAAGCTGGGCGGCGCATTGACTGGCGACCTCACGGCGCAACGATTTGAACTTAGCAATCTGAGCCTTGAGGCGGCACTGCCTAACCCGGCCGGCAGCACACTGGCACTCAATGTCAAAGGCAAAGCCTCGGTCAACCTGCCCCGTGAAGCCATGCAAGCCAGCCTCTCCGGCAAGCTCGACGGCATGCGCGTGGAGGCCCAGGTCGGGCTGACGAGATTTTCCCCACCCGCCTACAGCTTTGACATGGCCCTCGACGATCTGGACGCCGACCGCTACATGGCCAAGAGCACGCCCGCAGCCAAGACGGAACCAACGACCACCAAGGCCTCGGGGTCAAGCGCGGCGCCAGAGAGTCCTGCACCCGAGAGTCCATTTGACCTCTCGGCACTCCAATTGCTGGACGCCCGTGGCACGCTCAAAGTGGCGTCGCTCAAGTTCGCCAACATCCGGACCAGCAACGTCCGGCTTGAGCTGCACGCCGCCAACGGCAAGGTCAACATCAACCCCATGACGGCCTCCTTGTATGGTGGCAGCCTGGCTGGCTCGCTGTCGGCCAGCGCCAGCAAAACGCCGCACTTTGCGGCGCAACAGACCTTGCGCAACATCAACATCGGGCCGCTGCTCAAAGATGCCTTGGACAAGAACCCGGTCGACGGCAAAGGCGACGTGACGATCGACATCAGCGCCACCGGCGCCACAGTGTCGCAACTCAAGAGAGCGCTTAACGGCACAGCGCGCCTCGCGTTGCAAGACGGTGCCATCAACGGCATCAATCTGGCCGCCACGATACGCAACGCCAAGGTCAAAATCGGCATGCTGCAAGGTCAGCCTGCGCCCCAGCAGGGCGCCGCATCCACGCAGGAAAAAACCGACTTCACCGAACTCAGCGGCAGCTTCAAAATTGCCAACGGCGTGGCTCACAACGACGACCTGTCCGCCAAAACGCCACTGCTGCGCATCGGCGGCAACGGCGACATCAACCTCGGAGAGGACCGGCTTGACTACACAGTCAAGGCCACCGTGGTCTCCACCCTGCAGGGCCAGGGCGGGCCCGAGTTGCAGCAGCTCAAGGGCCTGACGGTACCGGTCAAACTGTCCGGCCCCTTCAATGCCGTCCGCTGGGAGATCGACTTTGCGAGCTTGGCGGGAGATCTGGTCAAAGGCAAAGTCGAAGCCGAAGTGCAGAAGCAAGTCGATACGCAAAAGGGCCAGATCGAGCAGCAGCTGAGAGACCAGCTGAAGGGGATCTTCGGCAAGTAAGGAGCCTGGGCGACAGACCTGACACCTGTCGCCGCCAACACCCGCCTGAGCCAATTCGGCTGCAGTCTGGACAGTAGCTGTGCCAAATTGCCGACTTTGTGGGCTTCGCGACTGAAGATGTGCCGTTCCCGCTTAGCGACTGGCCGGCAGCGGGCTGTTAAACCGTTCAAAAGATGAGGGGAAGCCTACTCTCGACTTGATAGTTATTTTGTGCTCTCAGATTTTTCGAGTAGCTTTATCAAGTCAGTGAAATCCGATTCGACGCTGTAGAACGTAAGCCAATCGTCATCCTCAAATCTTTTTTTCAACGCTTCTTCGTCCCACGTTATCGTCTTCACAGTTCGCTTCATACCGCCCATAGCCCCGATGTTTGACAAGTTTGACACTCGGGAAAGGGCCATGCCAATCTCAATTTTTGTCAGCGCCTTCAGTGCTTCATCAGGATTAGTCAATTGCTGATAAGACGCCTCAATTTTTGCTTGTGCGTACAGGTTGATATCTGCGATGTTTCCATACATTATGTTTTTCGCTTGCATCGTATGAGTGGTCATCTCGAATCGATTACTAAAGTACGAACTCTTGTTCAATTGCTCCCATTTACCAAGTAGATCATTGCCAACAAAGAGCGTTGTGGTTCGGATTCCACTAACAAGCGCGAAGCCGTTCTGCTTTTGGTTTTCCTGTGCAGATGCGCCCAACAGGCCGCCTGCGCCGACACTCCCCGACTGGGTTGAATCCGTAGTCCATCGATAAACAAGAACGCCGTTACTTTGGATCGACTTGACAACACCTTCATAACTTTTATTGAAATTTATCTGTGCCTGTTTATATTCTGAGCTCGCTTTGTCAGCAGCCGCTTGAGTTGTCGCATCTGAAGTTTTCCCCGCCTGTTTTGTTAGGAGCACAGAAAGGTCTATTCTCGTTTGTATAAGCGTTTGCGCGAGTGTGCTGAGAGCCGTGATCTGATCGCGAATATCTGCAAGGCACTTGTTATCGCAAGTGCTGTTGATTTCGCTAACCAGTTTGAAACTTTTCCCTGGGCTCAAGCCGATAACCGATGCCGGTTTCCGGCTCGGCTTATAGAAATACAAGCCACCGACATCAGCAAATGGCAGCCAGCCTGGAATAGACGCAACACGATACTGAGGAATCTTTATAAAGCCCTCTTTGACGGACTCCGTACTTAGGTCCTCTAATGAAGTGATGATCCCTCCCGTCGAAGAGCACCCAGACAGAGCAGCAACAAAGCAACTCCCCAGGAATATCCGAATAATCATTTTGCGATTCATGTTGTGACCTCTCTTGAGTGCTGCGCGGGCTTGCTTCGCGGCAAGGCATTGGCTATCACTTAACCCGCTTGGCTGATGGCGATGAGTGTGACCACACTTGGGTCGAAAGATGGCCGGCTGAGGAATTACGCCACCCCGGGCTCAAGAATCGTCTTGCCAACCACCGGTTGGTATCGCAAGAAGAAGCCATACCAGCACCCAGCCATGCCAGCGTTGGCTCAGGGCCTCTCGCAACCACCTCGCCAGCCCAGCCGAACGATAGGCGCAATGACGCAGATTGCCATCCCACAAATGGGGGATGGTTTTATTTACAGATTGAGGGCGCCGCGCCTAGAGCCTTGCCGCCAGCCGCGCCGCCTGGTCGATGGCGCGCTTGGCATCCAGCTCACCAGCTTCCAGCGCGCCGCCAACCAGGTGCACGGTTTTGCCCTGGGCCTGCAGCGCATCCGCCAGCGTGCGCAGCGGCAGTTGGCCGGCGCACAGCACCACGGTGTCGCACGGCAGCCAGGTCGGGTTCTCGCGCTCCTTGCCGTAGCTGATCAGCAGCCCTTCGTCGCCAATGCGTTCGTAGTTCACGCCGCCGATCATCTTCACCTGCTTCATCTTCAGCGCGGCGCGGTGGATCCAGCCGGTGGTCTTGCCCAAGCCATCGCCCAGCTTGCCGGCCTTGCGCTGCAGCAGCGTCACCTGGCGTGCCGGCGGGCTCACCTGCGGGCCTTCCGGGCGCAGGCCACCGCGGGCCTGGGCCGGGTCGGTCACGCCCCACTCGGCTTGCCAGGCCGGCAGGTCCAGTGTGGTGGAATGGCCGTCGGCCACCAGGAACTCGGCCACGTCGAAGCCAATGCCACCGGCACCGATGATGGCCACGCTCTGGCCCACCGGCTTCTTGTGCTTGAGCACGTCGATGTAGCTCAGCACCTTGGCGTGGTCCTGGCCCGGGATCTTCGGGTCGCGCGGTGTCACGCCGGTGGCCACCACCACTTCGTCGAAGCTGGCCAGGTCTTGCGCCTGCACGGCCTGGTTCAGGTGCAGCGCCACACCAGTGGTCTGCACGCGCCGCGTCAGGTAGCGCAGCATCTCGTGGAACTCTTCCTTGCCCGGCACCACCTTGGCCATGTTGAGCTGGCCGCCGATCTCGGCCGCAGCGTCGAACAGATGCACCTCATGGCCGCGCTCGGCGGCCACAGTGGCGGCCGTCAGGCCGGCCGGGCCGGCGCCCACCACGGCAATGCGTTTGCGCTGCGTCACCGGGCGGTACACCAGCTCGGTCTCGTGGCAGGCGCGCGGGTTCACCAGGCAGCTGGTGAGCTGGTTCTTGAAGATGTGGTCCAGGCAGGCCTGGTTGCAGGCAATGCAGGTGTTGATGTCTGTAGCGCGGCCCTGCGCCGCCTTCTGCACAAAATACGCGTCGGCCAGCAGCGGGCGCGCCATCGACACCATGTCGGCACAGCCCTCGGCCAACACCTGTTCGGCCACCTCGGGTGTGTTGATACGGTTGGAGGTGACCAGCGGCGTGCTGATGCCGGCGGCGGCAAACTCGGCCTTCATCTTCTTCGTCACCCAGGCAAAAGCCGCGCGCGGCACGCTGGTGGCAATGGTCGGCACCCGGGCTTCGTGCCAGCCGATGCCGGTGTTGACGATGCTGGCACCGCCCTGCGCCACCGCCTTGCCCAGCGTCACGATCTCGTCCCACGCGCTGCCGCCGGGCACCAGGTCGATCATCGAGAGGCGGTAGATCAGGATGAAGTCCGGCCCCACGGCCTCGCGCGTGCGCGCCAGGATTTCCACTGGCAGGCGCATGCGGTGGCTGTAGTCGCCGCCCCATTCGTCGTCGCGCTGGTTGGTGTGTGCGGCGAGGAACTGGTTGATGAAATAACCCTCGGAGCCCATGATCTCCACCCCGTCGTAACCGGCCTCGCGGGCCTTGACGGCGCAGTTGACGAAGGCACGAATCTGCCGCTCCACACCACGGGCGGACAACTCAAACGGTTTGAAGGGCGAGATGGGTGACTTGATGCTTGAGGGCGCCACCGCCAGCGGGTGGTAGGCGTAGCGCCCGGTGTGCAGGATCTGCAGCGCGATCTTGCCGCCCGCTTCGTGCACCGCACGTGTCACCACTTGGTGGCGGCGTGCCGCGCCAGAGGTGGCCAGCGTGCCGGCAAAGGGCTTGGCCCAGCCGGCGATGTTGGGCGCAAAACCACCGGTGACGATCAGGCCCACATCGCCTTCGGCGCGTTCGCGGCAATAGGCCGCCAGCTTGCTCAGGTCGCGCCCGTCTTCCAGCCCGGTGTGCATGGAGCCCATCAGCACGCGGTTCTTGAGTTGGGTAAAGCCCAGGTCCAGCGGGGCCAGCAGATGGGGGTACAGGGCTTGGCCGGGTTGCGGCGTGTTAACGATGAGGGTCATGAAACGGTTCGTAGCAAATGATCAAGGTTGAGGCCTCTGCCCCTTAGCGCAACACCAGCAGCAGGCTCAGCAGTGCGGCCAACGCCACGACGGCGGCACCGATCCACCGCACGCGCACCCGGTTGGCTTCAATGCGCTGGATCAGCTGGGCATTCTGCTCGGCCAGTGCCTTGATCAGTTCGGACGAGGCAAGCATCTGGTCGTGCAGGTCGGCCACCGCTGCCTCCAGGGCCGCGGTGTGGTCCGCCAAAGCGGCCAGGGTTTGCGCTTCCGACAAACCGGCTGGCTGCGTGCTCACCTCAGAAGACTCTGGCGGCACGGTTTTCCTGCCCACCATGTTCCACAGCTTCTTGGCGCCTTCCGCCACCTTGGGCGCATTGCTGATCACATCCGACCAGGGAACGCTTTGCAGCACCGTGAGCCAACCGATTGCCATGAAGGAGTCTCCGGAAAAAACGTCGAATCAGTGTGCCCTGGCCCTAGTCGCGCGTCAGCTTCAACTCCATGCCGTTACGGAAGGCGCTGACCTGCTTGTCATCGCCCAGCACCAGCTTGAACTTGAAGTCTTCGCAAAAGCTCGCGACTCCTGACAGTGCGACTTTGAGCGTCATGGCCTTGTCGCTTTTTTCCTCGATGGTCATGGGCGCGGTCGCCTTGGCGCAGGCATCGGATCTGGGCCCTGCCGGATAGTTCTTCCAGGTGCCACCGGTTTCGGTGATCTCGAACGACGAGCTTTTCACCAGCAACTTAGGTTGCGGGCCGATGCTCCATTTGCCGATGAATGGATTGGCATCCTGCGCGTGCGCGGCCAACAGGAATAGAGACAGGCCCAGAATCAGAAATGATCGCAAGATAGCGCTCCTTCAGTGAAAACAGACAACCGGCAAGATGGCCCGCTGGAGGTCAGAGCTTCGCATACTCCAGCACTTCTTGCCCCATCAGCGTGCAACTGCCACCCATGGGCGCGTAGATCAGCCGCATGCGGTAGCGTGCCTTGTAGATGTAGCCCCAGACCTCCAGCACCTGGAAGCGCTGCTGCTCATTGGCCGGGTTCTTGAGCGAAGGCAGCTCTTTCACGGCCTTGTCGATCTCGATGCGGTCGTCACCGTCTGAATGGAAACTGAGCAGCTTGCGAGCTTGTTCGATGGCGGGGGCGGAACACTCAAGGGACTTGGCGGAAGCGATACCTGCGAGGCCCAGAAAGGTACAGGCGATGAATGTGCAGGCTATTTTTTTCATTGGCAGGTTGATACTTCAAATATCGGTTTGTTCGAGCCCTAAATGACTCCCCGACCTAGGCTCGAACCACTCCACAACGCAAACGACTAGATCGCCTGCCCCAAGCGCCCCACCCCCTCCTCAATCTTCGCCACATCCGCGGTGGCAAAGGAGAGGCGCAGCGTGGCGTGATCCGGGTTGCTGGCAAAAAACGGGGCGCCCGGCACAAAGGCCACGCCCTTGTCGATAGCGCGCTTGGCCAGTTCACCGGCATCCTTCAGCTTGCCATTCGCACCCGTGAGGCGGGCCCAGAAGAACAGGCCGCCGCCGGGTTGGGTGAATTCAATCGCGTCGCCGAGTTCGCGCTTCAGGCTCTCGCCCATGACGCGAGCGCGCTCGGCATAGACCTGGCGCACATGGGCCAGGGTAGCGGGCATGCGGCCGGCTTTCAGGTATTGCGCGGCGGTGGCTTGGGCGAAGGTGCTGGTATGGGCGTCGCTGAACTGTTTGCACATGGTGGCCTTGGCCAGCAGCTCGGGCGGGGCGATCATCCAGCCCACGCGCAAGCCCGGCGACAGCACCTTGCTCAAGCTTCCGCAGTGCACCAGCCAGTCGCGGCTGCCGGGTACTTGCGCGCTCAGGGCCAGCAGGCTGGGCGGCGGGGCTTCGCCGAAGTAGAGGTCGCCATAGGGGTCGTCCTCGATCACCACCGTCTGCGTGCGCACCGCCATTTCCAGCACCTGCTTGCGGCGCGCCAGGCTGAGCGTGGCGCCGCTGGGGTTGCCGAAGGTGGGGATGAGGTAGACGAACTTGGGCTTGTGCTCGGCCACCAGCTTTTCCAGCTCGTCGGCCTTCACGCCGTGTGCGTCAATGGGCGCGGCAATGACCTCTGCGCCATAAAGGCGGAAGCACTGGATGGTGGCGAGGAAGGTCGGGCCTTCGACGATGACCTTGTCGCCCGGGTTGATGAGGGTCTTGCCAATGAGGTCCAGCGCCTGCTGGCTGCCGGTGGTGACGATCAGGCTGCTGGCCGCCACGTCCTTGGCACCCTTGCTGGCCATGAAGGCGGCGAGCTGCTGGCGCAGCGGGTCGTAGCCCTCGGTGGCACCGTACTGCAGCGCGCCGCCGGCTTCTTCGGTCAGCGCCAGGTTGACCGCTTCGCGGATGCCGTCGACGTCGAACATGGCGCTATCGGGGAAGCCACCGGCAAAGGAGATGATGCCGGGCTTGCCCAGCAGCTTGAAGAGTTCGCGGATGGCGGAGGTTTCAACGTTGTTCAGGCGGTCGGCGAATTGCATGGTTTTCTTCAATTACGAAACAAGGGTCTGGCACCAATGGTAGCCAAAGCCGGCAGGCAGGGAACAAGGCGCTTCAAACGCTACTATTTCAATAGCGGTTAGCGCTTATTTCATGAGGGCCAGATGCCAATTTGGCATCAATTCGGCAACGGCAAGGGCTGGCCTTCGGCAGACGACGGCGCAGCCACCCCCAGCCAGCGTGCCACGGTGGGGGCAATGTCCACCACCCCGACCCGGCTGTCCACACGGCCGGGCTTCACCCAGCGCGGGCCCCAGGCCAGGATGGGCACATGGGTGTCGTACTCATAGGGCGAGCCGTGGGTGGCCGTGCCCGTGCCGAACATCCAATACGGCTTGAGGATGTATTGCACGTCGCCCGACACCTGCGGATGCCAGGACTTGCGCATGGGATCGAAGTACGGCCGGCCGGCGGCGCTGCCGCTCTCCAGCTCGCGGCGGGTGTAGGCGGCGGCGAAGCCGGGCTCGGCCAGCAGCAGGTGGCGCGCCTCCTCGGCCAGTGCCTGCGCGTCCACCTTGGTTTGTGCCAGCAGTTGCTTGTTGAACAGCAGCGAGGAGCCGGAGTAGCTGACCCAGTTGCCGGGGCCGAAGCGTTTTTCCAGGCCGTCGTTCACGCGCGTCAGCACCTGGCCGCCGTTGACGCGGCCGGCATCGCGCCCCTGCGCCTGGCTGTACTCCGGTGCCGGCATGAAGCCGTGGTCGGCGGTGAGCATGGCGATGTAGTTGTCGCGGCCGACCTTGGCGTCGAGGTCGGCAAAGAAGGCTTGCAACAGGCGGTCGAGCTGCAGCAGGTGGTCGTGCGACAGGCGCGACTCGGCGCTGAACTGGTGGTTGACGTAGTCGTGGCCCGACAGGCTGATGGACAGGATGTCGGGCACGTCGTCCTGGCCCAGGCCTTCACCGGCGATGGCGGCGCGCGCGAACTCCAGCGTCAGCGCATCGGCAAACGGGCTGCGCAGCAGCTGGCTGTAGAAGGCCGGGCCGGGGGTATCGTCATTGGGCGAGCCCATCAGCATGGGCAGCGCGCCGCCGCGCGGGCCGTACCAGCGTTGGTTGTCGGGCAGCGAGCGGGCGTAGGCGGACTCTTCCAAGAGCGGCTTCCACTGCGTCTTGAAATAACCGTCGGCCAGTTTGCGGCCGTTGAAGCTGTTGACCCAGGCCGGGTGCTGCTGCATGTAGTAAGTGCTGGAGGCAAACTGGCCGCTTTGCGCCATGTACATGTAGGCGGTGCCGCGCTTGCCCGCGGGCAGGATGGCGCCGCGGTCCTTGCCGGAGACGGCAATCACCTTGGCGCGCGGGTCGGCGGCGCGCAGCACGTCGCCCACGGTTTCCACCCGCAGGTTCTTCGGGCTGGTGCCGTCCAGCGGCTGGGTCTTGTGGCCGATGTAGGTGGCTGTGGTGTCGCCGGTGCAGTACTCGCGCTCGCCGGTCTGGGCGTCGCGCCATTCGTTGCCGATGATGCCGTTGCGGTGGGTGTAGGCACCGCTCAGCACGGTGGCGTGGCCGGCACCGGTGACGGTGAAGGCATGGCCGTAGTGGGCCTCGGAGAACCAGGCGCCGCGTTCCAGGAAACGGGCCAGCCCGTCGGGCGCCAACTGGTCGCGGTAGCCAGTGATCTGGCGCTGCGGCAAGCCGTCGACCACCAGGAACACCAGCAGCTTCGGCTTGGGTTCGGGGGCCGGGGCCGAGGCGCAACCGGCCAGCACGGCGGCCAGCAGCAGGGCCAGGGACAAACGCAGGGGATGCGAAAAATAGCGGGAGAACGCGGGTTTCATGGTGGCGGTAGCTGACAGATTGACGGAGATCATCCCATGAAAACAAATGCTTTCAAAGAAAGGTTTGACACTGCTGAAAAGTGCCGTTTTTGTAGGCCAGAATATGCACTTGCAACCGATGCCGGCCTGCCCTGCCCCACCCTGCTCTTGTGCGCTGCGACGGTTGCCCTGGAAGCGCCAGCGATAGCCCCTACTGGAATCTTCATGTCTGATTTGTCCGCCTTCTTTCAATCCGTCAAGCTGCCGGTGATGCCCGAGGTGGCACACGCCCTCATCCGCACGCTGCACGAAGAGGACATTGTGCTGGGCGATGTGCGCAACATCGTTGCCAAGGACCCAACCCTCACGGCCAAGGTGCTGCGTGCGGCCAACAGCGCCGCCATCGGCCTGCGGCGCGAGGTCAGCACGCTGGATGCCGCCATTTCAATGATCGGCATGGCGCAGGTGCGCACGCTGGCGCTGACCGCCTGCATGAATGTGGCTTTCCCGGTGGCGCCAGGCCTGAACCGGACCGAGTTCTGGATGAACAGCATGGCCTGTGCCGGTTATGCCCAGTGGCTGGCCCCGGCCGCCGGCGTTGACTGGCAGCAAGCCTGGCTCGCCGGCATGATGGTGCGGCTCGGCGAGCTGATCATCGTGCAGACCGCACCCGACACCCTGCCCGAAATCGAGCGGCAACCCCAGATTCCCGGCGACCGCTGGAAGCGCGAGCAGCGCGTACTGGGTTTCACCGAGGCCCAGGTCACAGCCGAACTGGCGCGGCGCTGGCGTTTTCCGGCCGGCATCGTGCAGGGGCTGGACAGCGCCTCCGACCCGCTGACCGCCGTGCCCTTCTGCCCGCTGGGCGGCGTGGTGCACCTGGCCGGCTGGCTGGCCGACATGGCATTCACCGAGCCCGAGGTGCTGGACGCGCTGCCAAGCGCGGTGATCGCCAAGCTCGACCTCGACCTCGACTGGATGCACAAGCACATGCCGCAGCCCGACAGCTTTCTCGACATCACGTCCCTGTAAGATCGCTCTCAGGGGCAGGCCATTCGGGCGCCCACGTTCACTGTCACGCGCCTCATGAAACCGCCCGCCATTGCCGCCTTTTTTGCCACGCTCAAGGCCGCCAACCCGCAACCCGTCACCGAACTCGAATACACCTCGGTGTTCGAGCTGCTCACCGCCGTGCTGCTGTCGGCCCAGGCCACCGACGTTGGCGTGAACAAGGCCACGCGCAAACTGTTCCCGGTGGCCGACACGCCGCAGAAGATCCTGGCCCTCGGGCTGGACGGGCTGGAGAGCTACATCAAGACCATCGGTCTGTACCGCAGCAAGGCCAAACACCTGATGCAGACCTGCCGCATCCTGGTGGACAAGCATGGCGGCCAGGTGCCGCGCAGCCGCGAAGCGCTGGAAGCCCTGCCCGGCGTGGGCCGCAAGACCGCCAACGTGGTGCTGAACTCGGCCTTCGGCGAACCCACCATGGCGGTGGACACGCACATCTTTCGCGTTGGCAACCGCACCGGCCTGGCGCCGGGCAAGACGCCGTACGAGGTGGAGATGCAACTGCTCAAGCGGGTGCCGGCCGAATACCTGATCGACGCGCACCACTGGCTCATCCTGCACGGTCGTTATGTCTGCCAGGCGCGCAAGCCGCAGTGCTGGCAGTGCGGCGTGGCCGCGTATTGCGACTTCACGCCTAAAACCGAAGCCCCCTGAACACTTTGACGAGCACGACAAGCGCTTGAGCCGCAGCACAAATCGGCCACAATGAGCGCAACAGGGTGGAATACGCATGACTATCGTTGATCCGAGAACCGTGGTTCTATTGGCCAGCATCATGACTGCGTTGATGGCCATGGTGCTGTTTTTCCAATGGCGCAACTTTCCGGATGCCATCCGCGGCCTGGGCAACTGGACCGCCGCACCGCTGGCCCTGTGTTCCACCACCCTGCTGGGTGCCTTGCGCGGCGACCTGCCGGACCTGCTGACCATTGCCATTCCCAACATGCTGCTGTTCGTCGGCTTGTACCTGGCCTACCTCGGCAGCCAACGCTTTCTGAACCAGCCCACGGCGGTACGGCCCTGGAGTGCCTTCATCGCCCTGATGTCGGTGCCGGTGCTGTGGTTCAGTCTTATCGAACCGGATTTCCGCACCCGGCTGCTGGTCGTGTCGCCGCCGTTGGGCCTGCTGTTTGCGCTGCACGCGTACTTGATCTACCGCCATGCCAGCCGGAGTTTTGCCCGTCTGCTGCTGTTGGCAGCGCTGGTGTGCGGCGCCCTGAACCAGCTCCTGCGCATCGTCATCATCGGGCTCCTGCCCGCGCAGCACACCGCGTTCGACCCGACCACGCCGCACCCCGTCTTCCTCATGGTCTATGTGCTGATCACCCTGCTGATGAGCGTGAGCTTCGTGCTGATGGTTTCCGAGCGGCTGCGCGCCGAATCGCAAAACCTGTCCGCGCACGATGCGCAAACCGGCGCCTACACCCAGCGCCACATGAACGAGGCCTGTCAGCAGGAACTGGCGCGCAGCAAACGCCAGGGCCACACCATGGCACTGCTGCTGATCGACCTCGATCACGTCGAGCCCAACCCCAAGACCTACGGCCCTCAACGCAGCGCCCAGGCGCTGGCCGACTTCGTGACCCGCACCAAGGCGCTGCTGCGCCAGCCGGATCTGCTGGGCCGCTTTGACAGCGAGGCGTTCATGCTGCTGCTGCCGGAAACCCCGCTGAACGAAGCCCTGCTGGTGGCCGAGCGCATCCGCGCGCTGGTGGATCAACCGGACGCGGTGCCGCGCGGCAGTGTCAGTATCGGCGTCACCACCAACCGGCTCGACCACGACACGCTGGACACGCTGCTGGCACGCGCCGACAAGGCGCTGTGCCATGCCAAGGACAAGGGCCGCAACCGGGTCGAGTCGGCCTGAAACGCCCGCTGGGCTAGAGCGGCAGCTGCTGCCACTCGCCAAAACCCGGCGCGTGCTGCGGCCACTGCTCGGCATGTTCGAGGCGCTTTATGCCTTGTGCCAGCAAGGCCATGGCGCGGATCACACCGGCATGCGTGACCCATACCGCATCCCGCCCCTGCTGCTGCGTCTCGACACGGGCGGCAGCCACGCGCTGCAGCAACTGATCCACGCTTTCGCGGCCGCCGAACGGGTGCGCGCCGAAGTCGGCCGTCCAGGCATCGAAGGCACTCTTTGGAATGGTGTCCCAGCGCTGGCCTTCCCAGCAGCCGAAGTCCATCTCGGCCAGACGCGCATCGCGTTTCAGCATCAAATCGGGCCTCAGGCCTCGTATTTGCTGCGCCAAATGCTCACATCTTTGTAGCGGCGAGGTGATGAGCGTCACGCCCTGCGGCAACTGCGGTGCCAGTTGCGCGGCGCAGGCCCGCGTGGCGGCATCATCGGCCGGCAGGTCGCTGGCGCCGTAGCAGACGCCCGCCGCCACCAGCGGTTGCGCATGGCGCACCAGCCAGAGCTTCATAGGGTCAGTGCCAGCCCGAAGTAAAACGCCAGCTCGCACACCTGCTGCGTGGCGCCCAGGCAGTCGCCGGTAAAGCCCTGCAGGCGGCGCGAAAACAGGCGCCACATCCAGAGCCAGGCCAGCACGGCCGTCAGCACCGGCACGAGCCAGTTGACGTCCGGATAAAACCAAAAAACCAGGGCCAGGGCGGCCAGCAACCACACCGACGCCACGAACAGACTGGCGCCACTGATCTGCTCGGCCAGCGGCTTGGACTTGGAGCGCGCCGTGTCACCCACATGCGGCAGCAGCCGGATCAGCAACAACGGCAGGAAACGCGACACCACGTGCGCGACAAACAGGCCGGCACAGGCCAGTTCCAGATCGACCTCGCCCAGCAGGGTCAACAACGACACCTTGGACAGCAGCGCCAGCACCAGCGCCAGCACGCCGAAGGCGCCGACGCGCGAGTCCTTCATGATGTCCAGCACCCGCTCGCGCTCGTAGGCACCGCCCAGGCCGTCGGCCACGTCGGACAGGCCGTCCTCATGGAAGGCGCCGGTCAATAGCACCGTCAGCACCGTGCTGAGCGCGGCCGCCACCAGCGGGGTCGCGGCCACGTCAGGCAACAGCAGCAGCACCGCGGCGTAGCCGAGCGCCGCCACCGCCCCCACCAGCCAGCCGATGCCGGGAAAATGCGCCGCGCTCTCGCGCAGCATGGCCGGGCTGTAGCCGACCCAGGCCGCCAGCCGCCCCGTGACCGGGATGCGGGTGAAAAACTGGATGGCCAGCAGGTAATGGCGAACGAAGTTCATGCGCGTGTTGTAACTCAGGCCGATTTTTCCGACACGCCAGCCGATTCGAAGCTGGCCATGTCGCGCAACATGACACAGGCCGACGTCAGCAGCGGCCAGGCCAGTGCCGCGCCCGAGCCTTCGCCCAGGCGCAGGCCGAAGTCGAGTAGCGGCTGCTGTGCCGCATTGGCGCCCAGTTGCGCCAGCATCAGCGCGTGGCCGCGCTCGCCGGAGCGGTGCGCGAACACACAACGCTGCAGCACGTGCGGTGCCAGCTTGCTGGCCACCAGCACGGCCGAGCTGGCGATGAAGCCGTCGACCACGATCACGCGCCGCTCGGCCGCAGCCTGCAGCACCGAGCCCACCATGGTGGCGATCTCGAAGCCACCGAAAGCCGCCAGCACCTCCAGCGGGGCGCGCGCGTCGGGGTGCTTGAGCAGCACCTCGCGCAGCACCGTGACCTTGCGCGCAATCGCTGCATCGTCCAGCCCGGTGCCGGCGCCGGTGCAGTCGGTGATCTCCAGCCCGGCCAGGCGCGACAGCAGCAGCGAGGCGGCCGAGGTGTTGCCGATGCCCATCTCGCCCAGCAGCAGCGCATTGCCGGGCAAACCCTTCACGAGCTCAACACCGTTGACCAGTGCCTGGCTGCACTGCGCGGCGGTCATGGCCGGGCCGGCCGCCGAATCAGCCGTGCCGGGGGCGACCTTGCGAATCACGAGCGATGCACGCGGCGCGAAGTCGTGGCGCACGCCGCAGTCCACCACGGTGAGCGCCATGCCGTGCTGACGCGCCAGCACACTCACACACGCGCCGCCGGCGAGGAAGTTCTCCACCATCTGCCAGGTCACGTCGCTCGGGTAGGCCGAGACGCCACGCGCAGCCAGGCCGTGGTCGCCGGCGAACACCACCATCTGCGGCGCTTGCAACTCGGGCGCCTCGGTACCCAGAATCAGGCCGAGCTGCAGCGCCAGCGTTTCGAGGCGGCCCAGGGACCCCAGCGGCTTGGTCTTGTTGTCGATCTTGTGCTGCAGGCGCTGCGCCAGGACGGCGTCGGTGATATCGGGGATGGTAGGGAGGGTGAAGGTCATGTCGTTCTCGTTGCAAAAATCTCAGTCGTGAATCAGCGCGTCCAGCACGCCCGACTCGAAGTGCTCGCCAATGAAGTCGGCCATGCGCTCGAACACGGCGTCCAGCGTCGGCACCTGGGCGCCGTGCTGGCCGAACAGCGCCTGCAGCGCAGCCGGGTCTTCGAACAGGCCGTGCAGGTAGAGGCCGAGCACATTGCCGGCCACGTTCTGCCAGGCCAGGTGAGGGATCAGCCGGTGCGCTACATCGCCCTTGGCCGCCATGGCCGGGTGCTGCGCCGTCTGGCCGTGGTGGATCTCGTAGCCTTCCACCGTAATGCCCGAGAGCGCTGCCCACGGCCCGATGACGGTTGAAAAGGTGGCGCGCGTGCGCTGCACCGTCTTGGCGGGCTCGAAGGCGGTGACCAGCGGCAGCAGGCCCAGGCCCGGTGCGTTGCCGTCGATGCCGTGCGGATCGATCAGCGCCTCGCCCAGCATTTGCAGCCCGCCGCAGACACCCAGCACCGCCCCACCCCGCTGCGCATGGGCGGCAATGGCGCGGTCCAGCCCTTGTGCGCGTAGCCAGGCCAGGTCGCTGCTGGTGTGTTTGGAGCCGGGCAGGATGATCCAGTCAGCGCCCTGCACTTCGGCGGCGCTGCGCACCCACTTGAGATGCACGCCGGGGATGTTCTTCAGCGGCTGGAATTCGTCGAGGTTGCTGATGCGCGGGTAGACCACAACGGCAATGGTCGTGGTGATGACTCCGCTCGCGCTATGACGGTCGTCAAACACACCGTCTTCTTCCGGCAGGCCGTGCTGGTACCACATCGGCAGTGTGGCCACGGTGGGCACGTTCGTTTTCTCCTGCAGCATCTGCGGCGCGGGCGCCAGCAACGCGGCGTCACCGCGGAATTTGTTGAGCACGAAGCCCTTGATCAGTGCCCGGTCTTCTTCCGGCATCAGGGCCCAGGTGCCGTAGAGGTGGGCGAAGGCGCCGCCACGGTCGATGTCGGTCACCAGCAGGCACTGGGCCTTGGCATGGCGTGCCACGCGCAGGTTGACGATGTCGCTGCCGCTGAGGTTGATCTCGGCCGGCGAGCCGGCACCTTCGATCACCACCACGTCGTTGTCGGCCATCAACTCGTCCAGCGCACGTGCCACCGTGGGCCACACGTGCTCACTGCGGCCACGCCAGTCCATGCGCGTCAACGCCTCGTCCACCTGGCCGAGCAGCACGACCTGGCTGTGCGTGTCGCGCTCGGGCTTGAGCAGCAGCGGGTTCATGCGCACCTCGGGCTCGGCACGCGCGGCCAAAGCCTGGAAATACTGCGCGCTGCCGATTTCGCCGCCGGTAACCACTCTGGCGTTGTTGCTCATGTTCTGCGCCTTGAACGGCGCGACCTTCAGGCCCTGGCGCGCGTAGTAGCGACACAAAGCCGTGGTGAGCCAACTCTTGCCGGCACCGCTGGTGGTGCCCAGCACCATCACTGCTTTGGCACTCATAGGCTTGTCCTTTCCTGTGCACGCACGCTCACCCAGGCCTGCTGCAGTGCGTCCTGCGACTGCGGTGCCAGCACGCCCAGGCGCACGTGGCCGGGCAAACCAAACGAGGTGGCATCACGCAGCTTGATGCCCTGCGCCCGCAAGGCTGACAGGGCCTGCGTCAGCGCCTCGCCTTGCACATCGGGGCGGGCGCAGAAGTAGTTGGCGTTGCTGGGCAGGCAGGTCCAACCCAGCGCTTCGCACACGGCCAGCTGGCGTGTTTTCCAGCCGCGCAGCGTGGTCAGGCTTTGCTGCAGCCAGGCTTGCACCTCGGGGCGCAGCCAGGCCTGCAGCAGCGCCACGCCGTGCGCGCCCACCAGCCACGACGGCGCCAGGCGCTCCAGTTGCGCCACCGCCTCCAGCGCACCGAGCGGTGCAATGACATAGGCGGCACGCACGCCAGTCAGGCCGAGCGCCTTGTTCGGGGTCCACAGTTGCCAGACGCGCAGCAGTTGCTCCTGCGTCAGGGCCAGCGCAACGCTCAGGCGCAGCGGCTCGTAGGCGCGATCGAGCACCACCACGGGGGCCGTGGCCACCAGTTCGGCCAGGCCGCCTTGCGCCTGCCCCAGCGGGCTGGACGGATCGCAGGCCCAGGCCAATTGCGCGTCCTGCGGCTGGACCACACGGTTCAGGCTCCAGGCCTGCGCGGCAGCCGCGTAATCGCCATAGTGGTGTGGCGGCAGCCAGACGTTGCGGCCACCCTGCTGCTGCACCCAGGCACTGATGCGGAAGATGAATTCGCTGGCACTACCGGCCAGCAGCACGCGTTCGGGCGCCACGCCGTGCCAGGCCGCCAGTTGCGCGCGCAGCGCCGTGTAGGCCGCGTCCGGGTAGCGCGTGGCATCTGCCGCTTGCACGGCCGCCAGCGCCTGCGGGCACGGACCGCAGGCATTGCTGTTGGTGGAGAAGTCATGCAGCGGCATGCCCTGGGCATCCGGGCCGCCGTGGACACGCAGCGCACTCATGGTTGCATCTCCTGCACTGAAAACGCTATGAAAACAATAGCTGCTGTCGCAATGATGGAAAGGGCGAAAATCACTTTTGATGCCAAAGCCGCCGCACGTGCCGTATCGCTGGCCAGCGGTGCGTGGCCCTGTTCGTTCAGCACATAGACCCCGGGCTTGTGCAAGCCCACACCGAGTGCCAAGGCCATGGCCGCCATCGGCCAGCCGCTGTTGGGCGACGGCGTGCGGCCGGCTTCCCGACGCAAGGCGCGCAGCGACAGGCCGCCGTTCACCAGCGCCAGCAGCAGGGCCGTCAGGCGCGCCGGCAGCCAGGACAGCACATCGTCGGCGCGCGCCGCCCACTTGCCGGCCCAGGCCCAGTCGCGCCCGTTATAGATGCCGCGGTAACCCCACATGGCATCGGCCGTGTTGGCAAAACGGTAAAGCGCCGCGCCCGGCAGGCCCAGTAGCACGAACCAGAAGATCGGCGCCACCACCGAGTCGTTCAGGTTCTCGGCCAGCGACTCGATGGCGCTCTCACGCACCTCGGCCTCGCTCAAGGCCTGCACATCGCGGCTGACCAGCCAGGCCAGGCGCGCGCGCCCCGCCGGCAGCGATTCGGCCAGGGCCGCCTCCACCGCCAGCACCTCGCCGCGCAACATGCGCCAGGCCAGCAGCGGCTTGAGCAGCAGGCCCAGCAGTACCAGACCAAGCAGTGCCGGCAGTTGCTGCACCGCTTGCTGCAGGGCTGCGCTTACGATCAAAACCAGAGCAGCACCCGCCAGCCAGGCCAGGGCGCCGAGCCCGAAACGCTTGTAATCGGCAGCCCCCGTCTGCGTGCGCTGCGGCGCGATGAAGGCGCCAACCCAGCCCAGGTAATTCCCCATCCACACCACGGGGTGCCAGCGCGCGGCGGGTTCACCCAGCCAATGGTCAATGGCCAGCGCCAGCCACAGCGCGCCGACGATCAGCAACGGGGCATGAGACAGGTCGAACAACATCATGGCGTCTCGTCTGCGAACAGGCTCGCACCCTGGCCCCAGCGGTCGTCGAACACCAGCCCGGCCAGCGCTTCGCGCTGCGCCCACATGTCCTGGCTCAGCATCGGTTCGCTGTAATAGCCCTGCACGGGACCCAGGCACAGCAGCGCGATCGGCTCGGCCCCGGGCGGCAGGCCCAGCAGTTGTGCCACCGCCTGCGGCTCGAACAGCGAGACCCAGCCCATGCCCAGCCCTTCGGCGCGCGCGGCCAGCCACAGGTTCTGGATGGCGCAGGCGGCGGAAGCCAGGTCCATCTGCGGCAGGGTGCGACGGCCGAACACATGGCGCTCGCGCCCGTCGGCCAGCGCGACAGCGAACACTTCAGCCGCTTCCAGCATGCCTTCCACCTTGAGCTTCATGAACGCGTCTTCGCGCTCGCCCAGGGCGCGCGCGGTCTGCACCCGCTCCTGCTCCACCAGCGCGTGCAACTGCTGGCGCAAGGCGGGCTGTGTGATGCGGATGAAGCGCCACGGCTGCATGAAACCGACGCTGGGCGCATGGTGCGCCGCCTGCAGCAAACGCCGCAACACCTCGGGCGCCACCTGGCCACCGGCGAAGTGGCGCATGTCGCGCCGCTCGAAGATGGCCCGGTACACCGCCGCCGCATCAGCTGCGCTGAACGGTTCGGCTGGCACCAATGTGGCGGGGTCACGCTGCATGGAGGCTTTAATCCTCTATTCCGCGTTGTGCCGGGATGCCGGCCTTGAACGCATGTTTGATGAGCGTCATCTCGGTCACGGTGTCGGCCAGTTCGATGATCTCGGGCGGGCAGCGGCGGCCGGTCAGCACCACGTGCACGTGCTTGGGACTATCGCGCAGGGTCTGCAGTACGTCATCGAGCGGCAACCAGCCGTAGATCAGCGGGTAGGTGATCTCGTCGAGCGTGACCATAAAAAACTCACCGCCCAGGATGCTGGCCTTGGCGCGCGCCCAGCCGTCACGCGCCAGCTGCGCCGAATGTTCCAGGTCCTGGCTCTTCCAGCTAAAGCCGTCGCCCAAGCCCTCGATCGGAATACCGAGCTGCTCGAACATGCGGTGTTCGCCGAAGCGCGCGCTCGGCACTTTCATGAACTGGTAGATCTTGACGGCCTTACCGCGGCCGTGCGCGCGCAGTGCCAGGCCGAAGGCGGCCGTGCTTTTGCCCTTGCCGTCGCCAGTGTTGACGATGACCAAGCCGCGGCGTTCGCCCTCGGGCTTCTCGTAACGCTTTTCAGTCGGGGGAGCTTCGATTTCCATGGAGTGTCCGGTTATGAGAGTTTGGGCAGCGAGAGCCATTGCCCTGCCACCTGTTGGATGTGAATACGGTTGTCGAACACCTGCTCCAGCGCACGGTGGGTGGCGGCGTCAGCGCAGGCGCCGTGGTGCGTCACGCGGCCGGCGGCCATGATGACCAGCTCGTCGGCCTGCAGCGCCAGCGACAGCTCGTGCAGCACGCTGACCACGGTCTTGCCGTTTTTGACCAGTTCGCGCACCAGCAGCAGCCAGTCGACCTGGTGCGGCGGGTCGAGGTTGGCCAGCGGCTCGTCCATCAGCAGCACCTCGGCCTGCACCGCCAGCGCACGCGCCAGCAGCACACGCTGGCGCTCGCCGCCGGAGAGATGGCTCAGGGGCCGCTCGCGCCAGTCCCAGGCTTGCGTGGCGCGCAGTGCCTGTTCCACAGCCGCGTGGTCGGCCGCGCTGGGTGGCGCCAGCCAGGGTTGGTGCGGCAGGCGGCCCAGCAGCGCCACGTCGTAGGCGGTCAGGTCGTCGGCGCTGCTTTCGTTCTGGCCCAGCCAGGCCAGGTGCCGGGCTTTCTGGCGGCCACGGAAATGGCCCGGCGGGCAGCCCAGCAGCGACACCTCGCCCTCGTGTGGCAGCAACCCGGCCAGGGCCTTGAGCAAGGTGGACTTGCCGGCACCATTGGGGCCGACGATGCTGGTCCAGCGGCCCACGGGCAAGTCCAGGTCGATGCCGTGCAGCACCTCGACGTTACCCAGGCTGGCGCGGATGGCTTGCGCGCAAATGGCACTCTGGTTCATAACATCCGTCCCCGCTGGTTTTGCCGGTGCATCAGCCACAGCAGGTAACCGCCGCCGAGCACGGCGGTCAACACGCCCACCGGCAACTCGGCCGGCGCGATCAGCCAGCGTGCCAGCAGGTCGGCCACCATCAGCAGCACACCGCCCATCAGGCTGGCCAGGAAGGTGAGGCGGCCGTGCGTGGTCTTGACCAGCGAGCGCACCAGGTGCGGCGCGGCCAGGCCGACGAAGGCAATCAGGCCGGTCTGCGCCACGGCGGTGCCGGTGGCCAGCGCCATCACCGCAATCAGCGCGGCGCGCAGCGGTGCCAGCGAGAGCCCCAGGCTGGCAGCGGTGGCCTCGCCCAAGGTCAGGCCGTCGAGCACGCGGCTCAGGCTCCAGGCCGCCAGCATGCACAGGCCCCAGACCACGGCCATCAACACGCAGGCGCTCCAGCCCACATAACCGGTGCTGCCAAGCAGAAAAGCCTGCATAGCCTGCAGCACCTCGGGCACCAGCAGCATGGTGAGCGAACTCAAGGCACCCAGCACCACGCCAACGATGACGCCGGCCAGCAGCAGGCGCAAGGTGTGCTGCACGCCGCGCGCCAGCACCAGTGTCAGCAGCACCGCTGCTACGGCACCGACGAAGGCAGCACCGGTCAGACCCAGGCGTACCAGCCAGTGCGTGGCCAGCGGCGAGACACCGAACAGGGCCAATGCGATGGCCACGCCGAGCGAGGCCCCGGAGGCGCTGCCCAGCAGATAAGGGTCGGCCAGCGGGTTGCGGAACAGCCCTTGCGCCACCGCGCCGGCCAGGCCCAGCAGCGCGCCGGCCAGCCAGGCGCCGAGCGTGCGCGGCAGGCGGATGTCCCACACAATCTGCCAGGCCACCGGGTCGTGCAGCGCCTTGAACACGCTCTCGAAGCCGGTGCTGCCGACACCGGCGCCGAGCAGCACACCGGCCGCAGCCAGCAGCGCCAGCGCCAGGGCCCACAAGGTGGCGCGGCGTTCCTGTAGAGAGGGTCCGCTCATCGTCGCCCTCCCTTGTCGGCCAGGCACTGAGCCATCAGGCGCGCGGCCTCGGCCATGCGCGGGCCGGGGCGGATCAGCACGTCAGCCTGTTCGGTGGGAAAGATGCAGATGCGCTGCTCACGCACGGCGCGGATGCCGGCCCAGCCGGGGCGCTGCTGCAGGCCAGGAACATTGCGCTGGCTGATCATGATCACATCGGGGTTGGCGCGCACCACGTACTCGGGGTTGAGTTTGGGGAACGGCCCCAGGCTGGTCGGCACGATGTTCTTCACGCCCAGGCGCGTCAGTGTCTCGCCGATGAAGGACGATTCACCGGCGGCATAAGGGCCGCGGTTGACCTCGAAGTAGATGCGCAGGTTTTTCGCCTGGACCGGCAGCGACTGTGCGGCCGCCGACACGCCGGCATCGATATGGCGCCAGACGCGCTGCGCATCGTTGACGGCCAGCAAGACCCCCACCCGCTCCAGCACGCGCTGCACGTCGGCATGGCTCTTGGTCTCCAACGCCGCCACCTTCAGGCCCAGCGCTTCCAGCCGCTCGCTGGCGCGCGACGACACGGACATCAGCACCAGGTCGGGTTTGAGCGCCACGATGGCCTCGATGTTGGGGTCGAGCCCACCACCGACCTGCGGCAAGGCGCGCACGCTGGCCGGGTGATTGGAATAACGGTCCACCCCCACCAGACGCTGGCACTGGCCGAGCTCACAGACGGTTTCGGTCAGCGACGGCAGCAAGCTGACGATGCGCTGCGGCGGCTTCGGCAGCGTGACCTGGGTACCGCGGTCGTCGGTGATCTGCAGCGCCTGCGCCGGCAGCCAAAGACAGATCAACCAGCAGAAGAACGCGCGTTTCATGCCACCCCCTTCAATGTCAGCGGCAGGCCGGCCGCCATCAGCGTGACACGTTCGCAGGCCTGCGCCACGTCCTGGTTCAGGCGGCCCAGCGTATCAACAAAGGCGCGCACCTCGCGCCCGAGCGGAATCACGCCCAGGCCGATCTCGTTGCCCACCAGCACCAGCGGCCCCGTGGCATTCCGGATTGCTCCTAAAAGCATAGCTATGGGCGCAGATACATCGGGGGCTTGAGGTCGATTTGTTTCAGAATCCTCCGCCGTGGGCTCGAACGGCATCAGCCAGTTGGTCAGCCACAGCGTCAGGCAGTCCACCACCAGCAGGGTGTCGGGGCGGCTGTGCGCGGCAATCGCTTCGGCCAACTGCCGCGGCTCTTCCACCGTCTGCAGGCCGGGCACGCGCTCGGCGCGTTCGCGCTGGTGGCGTGCGATGCGTTGGCGCATCTCCTCGTCCCAGGCCTGGCCGGTGGCGATCAGCGTGGCCTTGTGCTGCGGCGACGCGGCCAGCCAGGTGCGCGCCAGCCATTCGGCGCGGCGCGACTTGCCGCTCTTCTGGCCGCCGAGGATCAGTTCGCTTTTGCTCAGGGTCAGCACATCAGCCATACAGCTTGCTCCAGTCCATCACGATGCGGTGCAACTGCGCCACGCCATCGGTCAGCGCAGCCGGGCCGGGCTGCAGGATGTCGGCCGACTTGATCTCGAACAGCTGGCCGTGCTTCACCGCGTTGACATCCTGCCAGCCGGGGCGCGCCGCCACCTTCTCGGCGCGGAATTTTTTACCGCACCAGGAGCCGATGATGATGTCCGGGTTGCGGCGCACGATCTCGGCACCGTCGGCGATGATGCGCTGCTTGCCCATCGGCTCGGCTGCCAGTTCCGGAAAGATGTCGTCGCCACCGGCCAGGCCCATGAGTTCCGACACCCAACGGATGGCGCTGATGTGCGGCTCGTCCCATTCCTCGAAGTAGATGCGCGGGCGACGTGGCAACTGGGCCGCTGCTTGCTGAATGGCGTCCAGCTTCATCTGCATCTCGTTGATCAATTGCAAGCCGCGCTCGGCCGCCCCAACCATGGCCGCCACCTGGTACAGCCTGGACAAGATCTCGGCCACGCTGCGCTGGTTGAACACCGTGATTTGGATGCCACGGCGGATCAGCTCGGCGGCAATGTCGGCCTGCAGGTCGGAAAAACCGAACACGCAATCGGGCTTGAGCGCCACGATGGATTCGATCCTGGCGTTCAGGAAAGCACTGACCTTGGGCTTCTCTTCGCGCGCACGGCGGGGCCGCACGGTGTAACCCGAGATGCCGACAATGCGCTGCTCCTGACCCAGCAGGTACAGCCATTCCGTCGTCTCCTCGGTCAGGCAGACGATGCGTTGTGGGCCGAGCGCGCGGGTGGCCAGGTTCATGCGGCCAGCTCCTGCGTGACGGGCTGCAGGCCCTGACTGAACAGACGCGCCACCAGGGCCGGGCTCGACGGGAACCAGGCGTGAAAGTAACTCGCGCCCACCGGCCCCTGCACATAAACCGCCTCGCCATCCTGCGCCGTGGCATTGCCTTCGGGTCGCGAGGTGCGCGCCAGCGGCGGCAGCGGCGTGTCGCTGGTGGAGTAATGGAAGGTGTGGCCGCGCAGTTGCTCGCCGTCGATCAGCAGTTGTTGCGACCCCAGACCGGCCAACCGTTTTTGCATGGTGACCTTGCCCGGCAGCAGGCCCCACATGGCGTGGCCCTGCCCTTCCTTGTCCACCAGTTCATCAAAGAGCACCATCATGCCGCCGCATTCGGCCCACACTGGTTTGTTCTGTGCCGCATGGGCACGCAAGCTGTCGCGCAGCGCGTGGTTGGCGCTCAGGCGCGCGGCATGCAGTTCGGGGTAGCCGCCGGGCAGCCAGACCGCATCGCAGGGCGGCAAGGCGCGGTCGGCCAGCGGCGAGAAATAAGTCACCGTGGCGCCGAGTTGCTGCAGGCACTCGATGTTGGCGGCGTAGATGAAGCAGAACGCGGCGTCCTGCGCCACGGCCACGGTCTTGCCCTGCAGCGGCTGGTTGCGCAACACGGCATCGGCCGCGGGGAAGTCCACGGTCCAACGCTGCAGCTCGGCCGTTCCCATGCGGCCCAGCGGCGTGTCGAGCAGCGCATCGGCGGCGGCGTCGAGCCGTTCCATCGCATCGCTGAGTTCGGTGGCAGCCACCAGGCCCAGATGGCGCTCGGGCAAGGTGAGCGCCGGGTTGCGCATCAGCGCACCGAGCCACTGGTCCGGCTCTTTCAGGCTGGTCTGCAGCATGCCGGCATGGCGCTCGCTGGCCACGCGGTTGGCCAGCACGCCGGCCATGCGCAGGCCAGCGCGGTAATGCTGCAGGCCATAGGCCAGCGCGCCGAAGGTGCCGGCCATGGACGAGGCATCGACCACCGCCAGGATGGGCAGGCCAAAGCGCTGTGCCAGGTCGGCCGCGCTGGGTTCGCCGTCGAACAGGCCCATCACCCCCTCGACGATGATCAGGTCGGCCTCTTGCGCTGCTGCGTACAGACGGGCGCGGCAGTCGGCCTCGCCGGTCATCCACAGATCAAGCTGGTGCACCGGCGCGCCGCTGGCCAGGGTGTGCCAGAACGGGTCGAGAAAATCCGGCCCGCACTTGAACACGCGCACACGCCGCCCCTGACGCGCATGCAGCCGTGCCAGCGCCGCGGTCACCGTGGTCTTGCCCTGGCCGGAGGCCGGGGCCGCAACAAGGATGGCGGGGCAGGAAACGGATGCGGCGGGATGGTTCATGGTGCGGTGTATCGTATTCGCTGGCAGCTTCATGGGATGACTAGCGCAACGGCGCCCACTTCAGCGCGACGTACAGGCTGCGCCCGCTCGTGGCGTAGCCGCTGGCAAGCTGGTAGGCGCTGTCGGTCAGGTTGTCGATGCGCGCCAGCACGGACCAGTCCTTGTCAATCTTGGTACTGGCATGCAGGTTCGCCACGGCGTAGCCTGGCAGCACGGTCGTGTTGTCGGCCGTGTCGTAGCGGGCACCGGAGAGCTGAACACCACCACCGACCAGCCAACGGCCCAGGCGGGTGTCGGCCGACAGGTTGGCGTGATGGCTGGCACGCCGTGCCAGCAGTTTGTCGGTCTGCGTATCCCGCGGATTCTGCAGGTCCAGCGAGGCCTTCAGGTTGACGTCGGCATAACGGTACTGGCCTGACACGGTCAGCCCGGTGTACTCGGCCTGCGCCGTGTTGCCATAACAACCGCTCGGGCTGTTGACGCATCCGGTGGCAGTGGTGGAATAGGTGATCAGGTTGCTGACCTGGCTACGGTACACCACGATGCCGAACTGGCTGCTGCCCTGCGCATAACGCAGCCCCAGCTCCTGGTTGGTGCTGCTTTCCGGCTGCAAGGTCGAGACGCCATAACTGCTGAAACGCTGGTACAGCGTCGGCGCGCGGAAGGCCGTTCCGGCCGAGGCCGTGGCACGCCACAACGGGGTCAGCGCAAAACCATAGGCGGCGCTGCCGCTGTCCTGGCCACCGAATTCGCTGTCCTGGTCATGCCGCCAATTGACCTGCAGCGAATGCTGCCGCTCGCGCCAGCCGTAGCCCAGGGCCACGGCGTCCTGAGAACGGTCACGGTTGATCGGGCTGTTTTCCAGATGGTCGACCTTGCGCTCCAGGGCCGCCGTCAGCTGGTGCGCGCCGAGGCGCAGCTCGTTCTGGAACAGATAGCCGTTCAAGCGCGTCATCGTCAGGTAGGCCGAGGGTTTGGTCTCGTACTGCACACGCGACTCGGTAGCGCTCAGCAAGGTGCTATAGCTGTCGCTCCACTGGCCACGCCAGCTCAGGCCCTTGGTCTGCAACAGGTTCAAAGCGTGATCGTCCTTGGTCGATGCCGGGCTCCGGTTCGACGCATCGTATTGGGCGTCCATGCTGCTGGCCAGTACCGTGGCCTCCAGCCGATGCGCCCGGTTCAGTTGCCAGCCCAGGCGACCGCTGAGCGATTCGACCGCGTAGCCATCGTCGTCCGGGTTGTAACCCGTCACCGGGCGGGTGTTGAAGCCACTGCTGGCCTCCCGCGCCACGCCAAGCGAGTAGTCGAACGATTCGCCGGCGCCGCTAAAGCCGGTCTCCCATTTGCGGGTGCCGTAGGTTCCCAGGCCGACACCGGCATACGGCGAAAATCCGCCCTGGCCCTTGCGCGTGAAGATCTGGATCACGCCGCCCAGCGCATCCGAGCCGTAGACCGCACCTGCCGGGCCGCGCAGGATTTCCACGCGGTCGATCTGCGCCAGTGGGATCGCCTCCCAGGGGGCGCCACCGGTGGACTGGGAGTCCACCCGCACGCCGTCGATGTAGACCGCCGTGAAGCGGGTCTCGGAACCGCGCAGGTACAGGCTGGTGGAGGTGCCGGGGCCGCCATTGCGCGCCATCTCGATGCCGGGCATGCGCACCAGCACATCGGCCAGGCTGGTGGCGCCGCTGCGCTCGATCTCGTCACGGTCGACCACGGTGACGTCGGCCACCAGGTCTTGCAGCGGCTGCTCGGTGCGGGTGGCGGTGACCACGGTTTCGGCCAGTGCGACGGTGGTCAGGGTTTGGGAGTGGGCGTTGAGAGAAGGAAAAGACGCGAGCGCAGCCAGCATCAGCTGGATCAGCCGCTTCGCAGTGAGACAAGTTTTCATGAGGAAAGAACAACATGGATGCCCTCCCCGGCTTCCCCGCCAGGGCATGGACGTCACGGCCGCGCGCCAGGCGCACAACCACCGTATTGGCCGGTATCCGGGCTGATGGATGCAACCTTCATCGCCTTCCCGGACACTTGATTCACATGTCCAGTGGCTGTTTGATGAAAGCGGAATCGCGAGCGATTCGTCCACTTACCGTTGCGGGGGCAGCGCAGGTTAGGTTTGCCGTGACCGGCTCTCCCTCCTGCTTCCCGTTGAACTGCGGCGTGTGAACCACACCGCGAGCACCAACGGGCTGGATTTTACGTCAGGCAGCTTGCGCTAAGCCTACAATCCCTTGATCTATGTCGAACCCGCCCCAAATCGAGCAACTGATCGAGCGCGTGGAGCGCCTGCTGGTGCGCCACGAGGAATTGCAACGCACCAACGCCCTGCTGGCCGCACAGGTCGACGCCCTCACCAGTGAACGCGACTCGCTCAAGTCGCGCCTGAGCGCTGCACGCGCCCGTGTGGACGCCCTGCTGGAACGTCTGCCGGAGACCGTCGGCACCGATTCGAACAAGAACACGGCATGAAACAACTCGAAGTCCAGATCATGGGGCAGAGCTATCTGCTCGGTTGCCCCGAAGGCGGCGAAACCCGCCTGCTTGATGCCGTCGAGCGCGTTGACAGCGCCATGTGCAAGATCCGCGACAGCGGCAAGGTCAAGGCACGTGACCGCATTGCCGTGCTGGCCTCGCTGAACCTGGCGTTCGACCTGTCGGAACGCGCCAGCGCGCCCGCGGCGCCCAGCACCACCACGGCCACGCCGGCTCCCGCACCTGCTGCCACCGCCACGACCTCACCGGCCGCCCACCCGGATGACGCCATCGCCGCGCTGTTGCAGCGCCTCGACGCGGTACTGGGCGAAGATGGCCGACTGATCTGAGACAAGCAGGTCATCAGACCAACGGCGAATTTTCCCCGGCAGACTGGCGCACCAGCGCCTACAATCCACCTGTCTGCAATGCCGCCGGGCTTTATATTTCCTTGAACCAATGCTCATTGAGCCCGGGCTTGGAATATCGCCTGGCTAGCGTGATCGTCTCGCGTCAGATGAACCCAAAGCCAACGCTGACCTCGCCCACCTGAACCCCGGTTCAGGATGCCGGTCCGGTGGCACTTGCAGACACCTTTACGCTTCGTTTTCCCAGTCCCTCAACACGTCCCGGGCCGGGGTGCCTGAGCCCGACTGCGCGCGGTTGCTCTTGCCCGTACCGAACGCCAGCCGTCCGTACCGCATGATGTTTCTTGAACCGCAACTGATCATCGAACTGACCCTGATGGGCATCTGCGCCGGGTTTCTGGCCGGTCTGCTGGGCATCGGTGGCGGCATGATCTTGGTGCCGTTCATGACCATCATCCTGGAGTCCCGGGGCTTTCCGGCGGACTACGTGGTCAAGATGGCGGTGGCCACCTCGCTGGCCACGATCTGCTTCACCTCGCTCTCTTCGGTGCGCGCGCACCACAAGCGCGGCGCCGTGCTCTGGCCGGTGGCGCGCGTGCTGGCACCCGGCATCCTGGTCGGCTCACTCATCGGGGCACAGATCGCGGTGGCGCTGCCGACCAAGATCCTGGGCGCAGTGTTCTCGCTCTTCATCGCCTTCTCGGCCACGCAGATGTTCCTCGACCGCAAACCCAAGCCCACGCGCACCCTGCCCGGGCCGGTCGGCATGTTCGGCATGGGCAGCGTGATCGGTCTGCTGTCTTCGGTGGTGGGTGCCGGCGGCGCCTTCGTCTCGGTCCCGTTCATGACCTGGTGCAACATCAAGATCCACCAGGCAGTGGCCACCTCGGCCGCCCTGGGCTTTCCCATCGCCCTGGCCGGCACGCTGGGCTACATCCTGGCGGGCCAGTCCCTGCCCGACATGCCACCCGGCGCCTTCGGCTACGTCTATGTACCCGGCCTGCTGGTGATCGCCACGGCCAGCATCAGCACCGCCCCGCTGGGCGCACGCACCGCGCACAGCATGGACATCCGCCCGCTCAAACGTGCCTTCGCCGTGGTGCTCTACTTGCTGGCCGCCTACTTCCTGATGCGTTGATAATCGGCGCGTTCAGCATCAAGGCGCCACAGAATTTCAAGAGGGGACAAGCTTCATGAGAGTCGCATTCATCGGTCAGCAGGACTTTGGCAAGGCTGCGCTGGAAGCCTTTGTGGCACGCGGCGACGAGATTGCCGGCGTGTTCTGCAAACCGGAAAAGCCGGGCGAGAAGCCGGACGCGCTGCGCGCCGCCGCCGAGGCACTGGGCCTGAAGGTGCTCCAGTTCGCCAGCCTCAAGAGTCCCGAGGCCGAGCAGGCCATGTGTGAGTTGCGGGCCGACATCGGCATCATGGCCTTTGTGCTGCAGTTCGTGCCGCAGTCGTTTGCCAATATCCCGACGCACGGCACCATCCAGTACCATCCCTCGCTGCTGCCCAAGTACCGCGGCCCCTCCTCCATCAACTGGCCGATCGCCCGCGGCGACCGCGAGACCGGCCTGACCATCTTCCGCCCCACCGATGGCCTGGACGAAGGCCCAGTCATCCTGCAGAAGACCTGCCCCATCGGCCCCGACGCCACCCTGGGCGAGGTCTATTTCAATTCCCTGTTCCCGCTGGGTGTGGCCGCCTTGCTGGAGGCTGCCGATCTGGTCATGGCCGGCAAGCACCAGGAAGTCGCACAGGATGAAAGCCAGGCCAGTTACGAAGGTTGGTTCAAGGCCGAGGAAGCCCGCATCAACTGGGCCAACCACGTGGACCAGGTCTACAACCTGATCCGTGCCTGCAACCCGGCGCCCGGCGCCTGGACCGAACTGGCCGGCACCCGGGTTTCGATCTTCGACTGCCGCAAGCACCTGACCCGGCGCTTTGCCGACGTCAGCGGCAAACCGGGCGACATCGTGAAAATCACGGAGACATCGATCTTCATCAATGCCCAAGGGGGCCAGATCGAAGTGTTCAAGCTGCGTCCCGACGGCGGCAAGAAGATGGGCGCGGCAGACTTTGCCCGCGAACGCCAGCTGGCAGCGACAGCCACGTCATCAGACACATAAGAGCCAGATGATGATTACAGTCAGATTTATTGACTGTACATAAGCCATCTCCTTTTTTACGATTCGGACCACACCGCGCCGCTGCCGGTGTGCGATGAATCAAAAAAACAGGACGATGATGGAGACGAACACAGCAGACCCCGGGCCCGCACAACACGGGGTACGTTTTGGACCTGCGGGCCATGTGTTTTCCCGCAGCACGTCAGAAAAGTTCATGGCCGGCGCCAAGAAGGTCGACACCCACAAGACCTCGATGTGGCAGAACGTGACTGTGGAACATGCACCTGAGATCAATGCCTTGGTGGGTTCACTGGCTGGGTTCCACCGACGGGCCCACACACCGACACCCCACTCCGACGCTGCCCATGCGATGGTGACACTGCTGGCCAGCACAATGGAGAAAGCACACGAACCGGCTCGGATGTCGCCGAGCGTCTGAAGAATGCCGCTCTTTCACTGCGCACGTCATGCCGGGCTCTTGGACATTCCCACACGTAAGCACCCTTTCACCTTATTGGCACCAACAAGGCACACTGCGTTGGCACGTAAGCATTACCCCCATTCATGGAAACCCTAGGTTGGATACAAATTTCTGAAAAGTTGACCACCATCAAGAGAATTTATTCCGAATAATTCGACCATCTGCTTGCACAAGATTCCAGCAAGAGAATCAACAGACAGATGGATACCTGACAGTATTAACTAAACGAGGAGACATCATGGTCAAAGCCATACATACGCGGTTGAGTTCGAGCTTGGTCAAGGCGGCCACAGGGTTGATTGCCATTGCGGCACTGGCAGCCACCACAGCAGCAAGCGCCGCTTGGGAGCCCACCAAGCCGGTTGAATTTGTCGTGCCTGCGGGCACCGGTGGCGGCGCTGACCAGATGGCTCGCCTGATGCAGGGCATCATCGTCAAGCACAAGCTGATGAACCAGTCGCTGATCGTCGTGAACAAATCCGGCGGCGCTGGCGCAGAAGGCTTCCTCTCCGTCAAAGAGGCCAAGGGCGACCCGCACAAGATCATCATCACCCTGTCCAACCTGTTCACCACGCCGCTGGCCACCGGTGTGCCCTTCAACTGGAAGGACATGACCCCCGTGAGCATGATGGCGCTTGACCAGTTCGTGCTGTGGACCAATGCCGAGAAGCCGTACAAAACAGCCAAGGAATACCTTGATGCCGTCAAGGCTGCCGGCCCGAGCAAGATGAAGATGGGCGGCACCGGCTCCAAGCAGGAAGACCAGATCCTGACTGTCGGCATTGAAAAGGCTACCGGCACCAAATTCATCTACGTGCCCTTCAAGGGCGGCGGCGAAGTGGCGGTACAGCTGGTCGGTGGCCACATCGACTCCAGCGTGAACAACCCGGCGGAAGCCGTGGCCCAGTGGCGCGCCGGCAAGCTGCGTGCCATGTGCGTGTTCGACGACACCCGCATGCCCTACAAGGCCAAGGTGACCGACACCCAGTCGTGGAACGACATCCCGACCTGCAAGGAAGCCGGCGTCCCGACCGACTACGTCATGCTGCGCGGCATCTTCGCGGCCCCCGGCATCTCGGCTGACCAGCTCGCCTACTACGTGAACCTGCTCAAGAAAGTCCGTGAGACACCGGACTGGAAGGAGTACATGGAAAAAGGTGCCTTCAACCAGACCAGCATGAGTGGCGCTGACTTCAGCAAGTGGCTCACCACTGCCGAAGAAAACCACCGCAGCCTCATGAAGGAAGCGGGCTTCCTCGCCAAGTAAACCGGCGGCCCGGCACCACCCGGGCCCGTTTTCCCCGACAACGACCTGCTTGGAATGAGCGCCAGTTCACGCTGACCGCCATTCCGGGACAGGTGCCGGCCCAAAGTATCGTTTCGCAAAACTTTCGTCATGGACCCGAACATGAACTCACACGAAGACAACCGCACAGGGGTTGCCACCAATATCGTTGACGCAGTCGTCGCCATTCTTGTGCTGATCCTCGGCGGCGTGATCATCTACGGCAGCCGCCAGCTCGGATCCGAATGGACGAGCGATGGCCCTGGCTCAGGCTACTTTCCCTTTTATATCGGCCTGATCCTGGTGATCGCGGCACTGGGCATCCTGTACCAGTCACTGGCCGGCAAGCAGAAAAACACGGAGATCTTTGTTGATCGCGAACAGCTGGGCCGCGTCTTTTCGGTGCTGATTCCTGCCGCCGTTTATGTCGGCGCCATCCAGGTGATCGGCATCTACGTCGCATCGGCCATCTACATCGCGCTGTTCATGATCATCCTTGGCAAGTTCAGCTGGATCAAGAGCGTGACGGCAGCACTCGTCGTCAACGTCGTGTTTTTCATGATGTTTGAAGTCTGGTTCAAAGTGCCGCTGTTCAAGGGTGCCTACGACCTGCTCAGCTTCCTGGGTTATTGAGCACGGACATGTCCGGTACTACGGAGACTTAAAAAAAATGGAAGAACTCAACGCACTGTTTCATGGTTTCGCCGTCGTCATGACGCCCATGAACTTTCTTCTGATGGTGGTGGGCATCGTGCTCGGTGTGCTGATCGGCGTGCTGCCGGGACTGGGCGGCGCCAACGGCGTGGCCATCCTGCTGCCACTGACCTTCAGCATGAACCCGACCTCAGCCATCATCATGCTGTCCTGCATCTATTGGGGCGCCCTCTTCGGCGGCGCCATCACCTCGGTGCTGTTCAACATCCCCGGAGAACCATGGTCGGTGGCCACCACGTTCGATGGCTATCCGATGGCGCAACAGGGCCGAGCGGGTGAAGCACTGACCGGTGCTTTCACATCCTCCTTCGTCGGCGCCTTCGTGGCCGTGGTCATGATCACGTTCCTGGCGCCGCTGGTGGCCAAGTTCGCGCTGAAGTTCGGTCCACCCGAATTCTTCTCGGTCTACCTGCTGACCTTCTGCAGCTTTGTCGGCATGGGCAAAGGCTCCCCGTTCAAGATCCTGGCATCCATGTGTATCGGCTTTGGTCTTGCTGCCGTCGGCATGGACACCGTCACGGGCCAGCTGCGTCTGACCTTCGGCTGGCATGAACTGATGCGCGGCTTCGACTTCCTGATTGCCGTGATTGGCCTGTTCGGCATCGGCGAAATCCTGATGTCCATGGAAGAAGGCCTGGCTTTCTCCGGCAAGAGCGCCAAGATTGATCCCAAGGTCGTTTTGCAGACCTGGAAGAAACTTCCCCAGTACTGGGCCACCTCGATCCGCGCCTCGCTGATTGGCATCTGGATGGGCATCACCCCCGGCGGTGCCACACCGGCATCCTTCATGAGCTACGGCATTGCCAAGAAGATGTCCAAGGACGGCGCCAAGTTCGGCACCGGCCAGCTCGAAGGCGTGGTGGCGCCCGAGACGGCGGCGCACGCCGCCGGCACCAGCGCCCTGCTGCCCATGCTGGCACTCGGCATCCCCGGCTCGCCGACGGCTGCCGTTCTGCTGGGTGGTCTGCTGATCTGGGGCCTGCAGCCCGGTCCGCTGCTGTTCGTCGAACAGAAAGACTTCGTCTGGGGTCTGATTGCCTCCATGTACCTGGGCAACCTGGTCGGCCTGCTGGTGGTGCTGACCACGGTGCCACTGTTCGCGTCCATCCTGCGCATCCCGTTCTCGATCATCGCCCCGGTGATCATCGTGATCTGCGCGATTGGCGCCTACACCGTGCACAACGCCATGCTCGACATCTGGTTCATGCTGCTGTTCGGCGTGATCGGCTATGTCTTCAAGAAGCTCGACTACCCGCTCGCCCCGCTGGTGCTGGCGCTGGTTCTGGGAGACAAGGCGGAAGACTCGTTCCGTCAGGCCATGCTGGTGTCGCAAGGCGAGTTGTCGATCATGTTCTCCAACCCGCTGGTCGGCTCGATCACGACCCTGGCTCTGGTACTGCTTCTGTGGCCGCTGATTTCCAAGCTGATCGCACTGGTCAAGCCGCCGAAGCAGGATGAATTTGCCGCCGAGCGGCCTGTGGATTGAAGGAGAAACAGACCATGCCCGTTATCGCAATGACCCAGGAAATGGGTTCCCTCTCCAAAGATGTCGCCATGGAGCTGGCAGCCAGCATGAACCTGGCTGTGATGCGCCACGAAGTGGTGGACCATGTGGCTGGAAAGATGCATGTCTCCACCAGCCTGATCAACCGCTTGCGTGAAGGCAAGGCCGGCATCATCGAGCGCGTCACCACCGACGCCGAGCGCGTGGCCCTTTACAGCGCCGAAGAAATGTTCGAGTTGGCCAACAAAGGCAACGTCGTTCTGCGCGGCTGGGGTGCAACCTGCCTGCTGCGCCCGGTGCAGCATGTCGTGTGCGTTCGCATCACGCGCTCGTTCGGCAAGCGCGTCGAATGGCTGATGAACAACCTGGAAACGGACGATCGCGAATTTGCCGAGAACGAAATCCGACGCAGCGACCACGCGCACGCCAGCCGCATGCACCAGCAGTTCGGCGTCACCTGGGGTGACCCGGTGCTCTACGACCTGGTCCTCAATACCGACCGGCTCTCGGTTCACAGCTGTGTCGAGCAGATCCGCCAGCTCACCACCCGCCCGGAGTTCCAGGAGTCGGAAGAGTCGCGCAAGCTGCTCGGCAACATGACGCTGGCAGCACGCGTGCGTGCCGCGCTCAAGACCCATGAGCCGACCCAGGAGGTGAACATCACCATCGAGGCGCGCAACGGGCGCATCCTGCTGAGCGGTATTGTTCTCAACCCGGCTGAAAAAAATGAAGTCGAGCAAATCGCCACTCAGGTGGCGGGGGTCAGCGGCGTGGACAGCAAGCTGCGCCTGATGTCGCCATCGCGCAGTTTCACCTACTCCAAGACCTGACGGTCAGATGCCTCAAGCCCTGGTTCTGCAGTGCAGCACCAGGGCTTTTTTCTTTTCAAATCTTGCCGCGCTGCTTGAGGCGGCTGAGCGTCTCGGCCGACAGGTTCAGGTAGGCCGCGAGTTCCTTCTTGGGAATGCGGTCGAACAGTTCCGCGTGCTTGCGAACGAAGCGATGCACCCGCCCCGGCGCATCGAGCAAATGCAGCGTGATGGTGTGCGCCATGATTTCACTCATCAGATTCATCACGTAGTACTCGAAGGGTTTCTTCACCTCCGGATGCTGCTCCATGAAGGCAATCCACTGCGGCATCGGCAGCTTGGCCACCCGCGCCTTGGTCACCGACACGATGCTGTAAGGCGTCGGGGTTTTCAGGCACCAGGCGGCATAACTCGTTTCCATGTCGCGTTCGGCGGCAAAGCGCAGGATCATCTCCTTGGCCTGGCTGTTGGTCACCACGCGTTTGAGAACCCCATCGAGGATGAAATACTGCTCCATCTCATGCACGCCTTGGTGCAGCAGGTAGTCCCCCTTGTTGCACTCCACCACCGATAACAACGGCTCCAGCTCGGCGTTGGCAGTCTCGCTCAGCTCCTTGAGAACGACGTTTTGCCTGAGCTGAACCCGGATGATGTTTTTTTCTGGATGATTTTCGATGGACGACATGGGAAAAAGCGTAACGCACTGCACAGTGCCCGACTCATCGGACCAAAAGAAATGTCTCGAAAATTGACCGTGGTCAATGGAGGAATCCAAATCGCTTTTCTATGATACCTCGACGATGAAAAACGCCCCGAACCAGCACATCCGCAAGACAGGGAAACACCATCGCCGAACTTGATTGAACGCCCCTTTGGTCACTTTTTCTGAAACCGTCCAACCCAAGCGCATTGCGTGCCCTTCATCAAAGTCAAACGAAGAGACATTTCATCATGACAAACGACTCACAAGCTTCTGAACTCACCGACGGCTTTCATCTGGTCATCGAGGCCCTGAAACTCAACGGCATCACCAACATCTACGGCCTGCCGGGCATTCCGGTCACGGACCTGACCCGCATGATGCAGGAAGAAGGCCTGCGCGTGATTTCGTTCCGCCATGAGCAGAACGCCGGCAACGCCGCCGCCATCGCCGGCTTCATGACCGGCAAGCCCGGTGTCTGCCTGACGGTGTCAGCCCCCGGCTTTCTCAACGGTCTGACCGCGCTGGCCAATGCCACCACCAACTGCTTCCCGATGATCCTGATCAGCGGCTCCAGCGAGCGCGAGATCGTGGACCTGCAGCAAGGCGACTACGAGGAAATGGACCAGCTGGCCATTGCCAAGCCCCTGTGCAAGGCCGCCTTCCGCGTGCTCAATGCCGAAGACATCGGCGTGGGCATTGCCCGAGCCATCCGCTCCGCCGTTTCCGGTCGCCCGGGAGGCGTGTACCTGGACCTGCCGGCCAAGCTGTTCGGCCAGGCCATGGACGCCGCCGCCGGCAAGGCGTCGCTGATCAAGGTGGTTGATCCCGCACCGCGCCAGATCCCGGCGCCGGACGCCGTCAAGCGCGCGCTGGACCTGCTCAAGAGTGCCAAGAAGCCCCTGATCCTGCTGGGCAAGGGTGCCGCCTACGCCCAGGCCGATGCCGACATCAAGACCCTGGTCGAGAAGTCCGGCATTCCCTACCTGCCCATGTCCATGGCCAAGGGCATCCTGCCCGACACCCATGAGCAGTGCGCCTCGGCCGCCCGCTCCTTCGTGCTGCCGGAAGCCGACGTGGTTCTGCTGGTGGGTGCGCGCCTGAACTGGCTGCTCTCACATGGCAAGGGCAAAACCTGGGGTGGCAAGGACCACAAGAACCCGGGTGGCCAGAAGTTCATCCAGATCGACATTTCCCCCACCGAAGCCGACAGCAACGTGGCCATCGACGCCCCGCTGGTCGGTGACATCGGTTCTTGCGTATCCGCCCTGCTCGCCGGCATGGGTTCCAGCTGGGCCAAACCACCGGCCGAATGGACCGGCGCCGTGGCCGAACGCAAGAACAAGAACGTCGCCAAGATGGCCGAGACCCTGGCCAAAGATCCCTCGCCGATGAACTACCACAGCTCGCTGAACGTGGTGCGCGACATCATCAAGGCCAACCCGGATGCCATCTTGGTCAACGAAGGTGCCAACGCGCTGGACTTCACCCGCTCCATCGTCGACATGTACAAGCCGCGCAAGCGCCTGGACGTCGGCACCTGGGGTGTGATGGGCATCGGCATGGGTTTTGCCGTGGCTGCCGCCGTCGAGTCGGGCCAGCCGGTCATCGCCATCGAGGGTGACAGTGCTTTCGGTTTTTCCGGCATGGAAGTCGAGACCATCTGCCGCTACAACCTGCCGGTCTGCATCGTGATCATGAACAACAACGGTGTCTACCGCGGTGACGAACTGGCACGCGGCGGCTCCAAGGATCCCTCGCCGCTGGTGTTCGTCAAAGGCGCACGCTACGACAAGCTGATGGAAGCCTTCGGTGGCGTGGGCGTGCAAGCCACCACCCCGGCCGAACTGCGCCGCGCGATGGAAGAAGCCATCAAGTCGCGCAAGCCCACCTTGATCAACGCCGTCATCGACGAAGGCGCTGGTACCGAGAGCGGCCGCATCACCAGTCTGAACCCGACCAGCGCGGCGAAGAAGAAGTAAGTTAACGAGAGCAACCCAAAAGGAGATATGAACATGTCTGGAAACAAACCGCTTAGCGGCATCAAAATCATCGACTTCACGCACGTGCAAGCCGGCCCGGCCTGCACCCAGCTGCTGGCCTGGTTCGGCGCTGACGTGATCAAGGTCGAGCGTCCGGGCTCCGGTGACGTCACCCGCAGCCAGCTGCGCGACATGCCCGACGCCGATGCGCTGTACTTCACCATGCTCAACAGCAACAAGCGCGGTCTGACCCTGGACACCAAGACTGCCGAGGGCAAGGAAGTGCTGGAGAAGCTGATCAAGACATCCGACGTCATGGTCGAGAACTTCGGCCCCGGTGCACTGGACCGCATGGGCTTCACCTGGGAGTACATCCAGAAGCTCAACCCCAAGATGATCCTGGCTTCGGTCAAGGGCTTCAGCGAAGGCCACCACTACGAAGACCTGAAGGTCTACGAAAACGTGGCGCAGTGCGCTGGCGGTGCCGCCTCCACCACCGGCTGGTGGAAGGGCGAGAACTCCCAGCCCACCATCTCCGCTGCTGCCTTGGGTGACACCAACACCGGCATGCACTTGGCCATCGGTATCCTGACGGCCATCATCGGCCGCCAGCAGACCGGCAAGGGCCAGAAGGTGGCTGTTGCCATGCAGGACGCCGTGCTCAACCTGTGCCGCGTCAAGATGCGCGACCAGCAGCGCCTGGAGAAGGTTGGCTACCTAGAAGAGTATCCCCAGTACCCGCACGAGATGGATGCGTTCAAGGACAAGGTAACACCGCGCGGCGGCAATGCCGGCGGTGGCGGCCAACCGGGCTGGATCCTGAAGTGCAAGGGCTGGGAAACCGACCCCAATGCCTACATCTACTTCACGGTGCAGGGCCACGCCTGGGAGCCGATCTGTGACGCACTGGGCAAACCCGAGTGGAAAACCGATCCGGCCTACAACACGCCCAAGGGTCGCCAGCCGCACATCATGGACATCTTCGCCACGATCGAGGACTTCATCAAGGACAAGACCAAGTTCGAAGCGGTCGACATCTTCCGCAAGTTCGACATTCCTTGCGCTCCGGTGCTGTCCATGAAGGAACTGCTGCGCGACGAGTCGCTGCGCAAGAGCGGCTCCATCGTGGAAGTGCCGCACAAGGTGCGTGGCAGCTACTGGACCATCGGCAGCCCGATCAAGTTCTCCGACCTCAAGCCCGAGATCAAGGCCTCCCCGCTGCTGGGTGAGCACACTGACGAGGTGTTGGCCGAATTGGGTTACAGCAAGGACCAGATCGCAGCCATGCACGCGAAAAAAGCGGTCTGAGTTTCACTTCCTCTGAAGGATCTATGCGGCGCCCTAGGGCGCCGCTTTTTTTCCTGCCGGGGCTCTTCTGAACACGGTCACACGCAACCTTGGCAGCCGTCACGCAGCCCGCGCGCACCTATCAGTCACGACCTTGAGCTGCATAAAAAACAGCAATGCTTCGACGCAGGCAAACTCTATAAAATGCAAGTCATATACAAGACCCGTCCGGTCTATTCATAAAAAATTTTTATCATTGAAATCAGGAGATTGGTATGAGCAAGGCACTCGACGGCGTCCGGATTCTCGACTTCACGCATGTGCAGTCGGGGCCCACCTGCACGCAATTGCTGGCATGGTTCGGCGCAGACGTGATCAAGGTGGAAAAAGCAGGTGAAGGCGACGCCACGCGCGGCCAGTTGCGCGACATTCCGGGCACGGACAGCCTGTACTTCACCATGCTGAACCACAACAAGCGCTCCATCACGCTCAACACCAAGGACCCCAAAGGCAAGGAAGTGCTGGTCAACCTGATCAAGCAATGCGACGTGATGGTGGAAAACTTCGCCCCCGGCGCACTCGATCGCATGGGCTTTCCGTGGGAGAAGATTCAGGAGATCAATCCGCGCATCATCCTGGCTTCGGTCAAGGGCTTCGGCCCCGGCCCCTACGTGGACTGCAAGGTGTACGAGAACGTGGCCCAGTGCACGGGCGGTGCCGCCTCCACCACCGGTGACCCGGACGGCGTGCCCATGGTGACCGGCGCGCAGATCGGTGACAGCGGCACCGGCCTGCACCTGGCTCTGGGCATCGTGACCGCCCTGTTCCAGCGCGAGAAGACCGGCCGCGGCCAGAAGGTGCTGGCCGCCATGCAGGACTCCGTGCTCAACCTGTGCCGCGTCAAGCTGCGCGACCAGCAACGCCTGGAACGCACCCGCGTGCTCAAGGAGTACCCACAGTACCCAGAAATCGAGTTCGGCGAGGCCGTGCCGCGCGCGGGCAACGCGTCCGGTGGTGGTCAGCCGGGTGCCGTGCTCAAGTGCAAGGGCTGGCAGAAGGACCCCAACGCCTACATCTACTTCATCACGCAGGCCGCCGTATGGGGCGCCATCTGCAAGATCATCGGCGAAGAGGACTGGATCACCAACCCGCACTTCGCCACACCCGAAGCACGTCTGCCGCACCAGAAAATGATCTTCGACCGCATTGAGGAATGGACCAAGACCAAGACCAAGTTCGAGGCCATGGACATCCTCAACGAATTCGACATCCCTTGCGGTCCCATCCTGTCGATGAAGGAAATCGCCGAGGACCTGTCGTTGCGCGAGACCGGCACCATCGTGGAAGTCGACCATCCAGTACGCGGCAAATACCTGTCCGTGGGCAACCCCATCAAGCTGTCCGACAGCCCCACCGAAGTGACCCGCTCACCCTTGCTGGGTGAACACACCGCTGAAGTGATGGCGCAAATGGGTTACAGCGCCGAGCAGATCGCTGAACTGAAAGCCGCACGCGTCATCTAATGAAACCCTTACCCGCGCCGGCCGGCGCGGGTATCGTCATCAGCCCTGTTGCTGCGGATCCGCAAGAACCCCGGCCTGCTCGAAGAAGTAGCAGATACGCTGGCGAGGCATCAGGTAGTCAAGTGCCTCGGACGGCAGGTTGCCGGGCTTCAGGCTGCGCCGGATACCGATCTCCGGCGCCTGCTCCAGATCCAGGATCAGTGCTTCCTGACGGCTGATCTCCGGGTCATGCACCAGCACCCGCGGCTTGAGCGGACGCGAGGAGTTCACCGACACCACCATTGCATAACGGCCATCCACCAGTTGGATGATCGAGCCGGGTGGATAGACCCCCATCATGCGGATGAACGCGCTGAGCACCATGCTGTCATAGCGGCTCTTCAACTGCGCAAAAATGAACGACAAGGCCTCGTGCGGTGTCATGGCAACCGACCCGAGCCGCCCGGGATTGCACAGGTCATCGTAACGATTGACCAGTGCCATGATCTTGGACGACAAAGGCTGGCTTTCACCTTTGCAATGCGACGGAAAGCCACTGCCATCCACCATTTCGTGATGTTGCGCTATTGCGAGCAGCACCGCCGGGGAAAGCTCCATGCGCTTGGCCAGCTGAACCCCTTCGGCCACGTGCTCCTGGTACAGCTTGTACTCGACGGCGGAGAAACTCTCATCGAAAAATCGAACGCGCTCCGGCAACTCCAGTTTGCCGATGTCATGCAAAAAGGCGGCCATCCCGAGGTCGATCATGTCCTTTTGCGGCAGCCCCATCGCCTTGCCAAGCAGCAAGGACAGGATGGTGACATTGACCGGATGCATTGCGATGCGGTCGCCCATTCCTTCGGAAAGCAGGCGAATGGCCGTATCACCATTGCAGAGCATCTCCGAGACAAAGTTGTGAATGAGGCCATGACATTTCTCGGCCACAGCCTTGGGTTGTGCCACGACCTGCTCCGCCGCATACCGGTAGTGCCGCACCGCATCGGCAAACCGTCGCTCACAGGCGAGCAGGCTGCGCTGCTGATTGGCAATCGCCTCGACACGCAGCTTGCGCTGGCGCAAAGCCTCCGCCCTGGATGCCTCCAACGCCAGCAAGTCTTCCGGACTCAAGGTCGGGTATTTGGACGGCGTGACCTCCAGCATTTTGGCCACAGCCGGTGCACTGCGTGCCGGCACATAACGGATCTGCTCCAGGCCGAGGCTGCAAATGGCCTCGATCTGCTTCTCTGAAGAAATCTTGAAATTGCCCTTGAGGAAGGGATGCGCCATCCATTCGATGTCCAGCTCTACGAACATGCCTATTCGCAGCTGACTGACATCAATTAACTCGGACTGGTTTTCTTGCATACGCGCTAGCACTCCTGGACCGCCAGGAGGCAGACACGGAAAAATAATAGGGAAACACCGTGTATTTTATTCAATCCCCAGAAAATGGGATTGTTACAATCCGCGCCCGCGCGACGGCGCCCTCAGCAAGTCAGCAAGATCACCTCACGGTGCAGCCGATCGACATCGCCCGCTTGGCAGAGGCCGGTCCCCGAACCGAGCAAGGCCGCCGAAGCCGCAGCCACGCCACGGCCAAACGCATCACGCAACGAAGCGCCGGTGGCCAACGCATAGACCATGCCGCCCACAAAGCTGTCGCCCGCCCCCACGGTCGTCGACACGGGCACTGACAGGGCTGGAGCAAACACCGTTTCCTGTTGCGACACCATCAAAGCACCCCGCGCGCCCAGTGACACCACCACCACCTCAGCCCGGCCCGCGTCCACCAGCTGTTGCGCTGCCCCGCGCCATTGCGCTTCATTCTCCAAGGCCTGGCCTGAGAGTTCGCGCAACTCGCGCAGACTGGGTTTGACGAGGTAGACCCCCGCCTCCAGCGCTGCAGCCAATGCTGGCCCGGAAGCGTCGAGGACCAGACGGCTACCGCGCTCACGCATCAGCCGCACCAACTGCGCATAAAAATCAACCGGCACGCCAGGCGGCAGACTGCCGCTGAGCACCAGATAACGCGGCACCTCCGCCAGGTTCGTCAGGCGCTGCAGACAGGCTTGCCACTCCGAAGCAGCCAATTCAGGCCCGGGCATGACAAAACGGTAGTCCTCGGCAACAGATCGATCACGGACATGCAGACTTTCGCGCGTATCGCCGGCAATCTGAACAGGCACTGCGGGCACCTGCTCGGCTGCCAGCAGGCGCAGCAACTGGGCGCCACTGCTGCCGCCAACTGGAAACAAGGCGGCACAGGAGCCCCCCAGCCGCTGCACGACACGCGCCACATTGATGCCACCGCCACCCGGTTCACGCCGCGGCGCTTCGCAGCGCAGCTTGTGCTCGGGCTCCACCCTGGCAGTCGATGTCGAGACATCGACGCAAGGGTTCATGGTCACGGTCAGGATGTCGGTCATGGTCGAACGAGAATATCATGCTGCATTGCCACAATCACAATGCCCAGCAGGACATGAACGCCATCAGGGAAGACGCTGAACCCAATTCAGCCGCGGCGGTTTTCATCGCCAAGGACTTGAGCAAGACCTACCAGATGGGTGAGGTCCAGGTGCGTGCGCTGCAGGACGTCAACCTCACCATCTACCGAGGCGAATTCATCGTGCTGCTCGGTCCCTCGGGCAGCGGCAAATCCACCTTGCTCAACATCCTGGGTGGCCTGGACCGCCCGAGCAGCGGCAGCGCACGCTTTGCCGAGCATGAACTCACTGGCGCCAGCGATGCCGACCTCACCCGCTACCGGCGCGAACACGTCGGCTTCGTTTTCCAGTTCTACAACCTGATCCCCAGCCTGACGGTGCGTGAGAACGTGGAGCTGGTCACCGATATCTCACACGATCCGATGCCGGCCAGCGAAGCGCTTCGCCTGGTTGGCCTGGAAGAGCGCATGGACCACTTTCCTTCGCAACTCTCCGGCGGCGAGCAACAGCGCGTGGCGATTGCGCGTGCCATCGTCAAGCGGCCCGAAGTGCTGCTGTGCGACGAGCCCACCGGCGCGCTCGACTACGTGACCGGCAAGCTGGTGCTCGAAGTCATCGAGCGCATCAACCGCGAGCTCGGCACCACCGCCATCGTGATCACGCACAACGCAGCCATCGCCGGCATGGCCGACCGCGTACTGCACCTGGGCGGCGGGCGCATCCAGAGCGTGGACGTCAACACGCACAAGATCAGCCCGTCCGAACTGTCCTGGTAGCGAGGCATCAAGCCACAAACCATGAAAGCCCTGGACCGCAAGCTGCTGCGCGACCTGCGCCTGATGTGGAGCCAGGCCATCACCATCGCGCTGGTAGTTGCCAGCGGCGTGGCCGGTTTCATTGCCACCTTCAGCGCCTACGACGGGCTGTCCTGGTCGCGTGAGGTCTATTACACCGAGTCGCGCTTTGCCGACGTGTTTGCCAGCCTCAAGCGCGCGCCGCGGGCGCTGGAGCACCAGCTGGCCGCCCTGCCTGGCGCCGCGCATGTGGAAACTTCGATCAGCGAGGTGGTGCAGATCGACATCCCCAACGTGTCCGACCCCGTCATCGGCCGGCTCATCGGCATCGACCCGCAGCAACTGCCGCAGCTCAACCGCCTGCATTTGCGCGAAGGCCGCATGATCACGGCGCGGCGCGACCGTACACTCGAAGTGCTGGTATCGGAAGGTTTTGCCATCGCGCGCCAGCTCAAGCCCGGCGACAAGATACGCGCCCTGATCAACGGCAAGCGTGAGGAACTGCAGATCGTCGGCATCGCGCTCTCACCCGAATTCGTCTTCGCTGGCATGGGCGGCTCGCCCGACCTGCGCGGCTTCGGCGTCTTCTGGCTGGACCGCAAAGCCCTGGCCGCGGCCTACAACATGGAAGGCGCCTTCAATCAGGTGGCAGTGCGCCTGGCGCCCGGCGCGAGCGAGGGCCAGGTGATCGATGCGCTGGACCAGCTGCTCGCGCCCTATGGCGGCGCTCGGGCCTACGGCCGCGATGAGCAGATGTCCGACAAGCTGCTGAGCTCCGAGATCAAGGAACAGCGCGTCTTTGGCACCGTGCTGCCCAGCATCTTCCTGGCTGTCGCCGCCTTCCTGCTCAACGTGGTGCTGAGCCGCCAGATTGCCACCCAGCGTGAACAGATCGCCGCGCTCAAGGCGCTGGGTTACGACAACGGGAGCATTGCCCTGCACTACCTCAAGCTGGTGCTGCTCATCGTCACGCTCGGCATGCTGCTGGGACTGGGACTGGGCGCCTGGTTGGGCCATGGATTCATGGGCCTGTATGCCGACGTGTTCCGTTTCCCCGAAATGCGTTACCGGGTCCGCGTCGATCTGGTGCTGGCCGCAGCCGGGCTCACGCTGCTTGCGGCCTTGGGCGCCACCTGGCAAGCGATATCGGCCACCGTCCATCTGGCACCGGCCGAGGCCATGCGCCCACCGGCGCCAGGCCGCTACCGCCCGACCTTCATCGAAGCCTGGGGCCTGCGCGAGTGGTTCAGCCCGGCCGCACGCATGGTGATGCGCACCATGCAGCGCCGCCCGCTGCGCACGCTGCTCACCATTGCCGGCATCGCCGCCTCCATGGCCATCGTCATCAGCGGCACCTTCTGGCGCGACACCATGGACATGCTGCTGCACACGCAGTTCCGCCTGGTGCTGCGCGGTGACGTCATCGTCAGCCTGGTGGAAGCGACACCGGCCCGCGTCACCTACGAGATGGCCCGCTTGCCGCATGTGACCGCCGTGGAAGGCGTACGCAGCGTCAGCGCCCGGCTGGTGCATGGCCAACACCACTGGCGCGGCAGCGTGCAGGGCCGCAGCGCGCAGCCCGAGTTGCAGCGCATTGTGGACACGGAACTGCACACCCACGCACCGCCGCCCGATGGCCTGCTGCTCACCGACCGCCTGGCCGAGAAGCTGCACATCCGGCCCGGCCAGACCGTGCGTGTGGAGCTGCTCGAAGGGCGGCGCCAGGTGCTGGAACTGCCGGTGACGGGCACGGTACAGGAGATGATGGGCATGGGCGCCTACATCGAACGCCGCAGCCTCAACCGCCTGCTGCAGGAGGGCGACCTAGTGAACAGCGCCGCGCTGCTGGTGGAACCCGGCCATGAAGCTGCCTTGCTGGAGCGGCTCAAGAGCCTGCCGCGCGTGGTGGCCGCCTTCAGCAAGGGCGTGATGCTGCGCAACATCGAGGAGATCACCGCCCGCAACGTGCTGGTGTTCAGCGGCATCCTCACCGTGTTCGCCAGCATCATCGCGGTCGGCGTGGTCTACAACCATGCACGCATCGCATTGGCCGAGCGCGCCTGGGAACTGGCCAGCCTGCGTGTACTGGGTTTCACGCGCGGCGAAGTGTCGTCCTTCCTGCTGGGCGAACTGGCGCTGGAGATTTTGCTGGCCATCCCGCTCGGCCTCACCGCAGGTTACTGGCTGGCCGCGGGCATTGTGCAGTTGATCAAGACCGACGAGTTCTTTTTCCCGCTCGTGATCCATCCTTCCACCTACGCCTACGCCGCGGTCACGGTGGTGGTGGCGGGCCTGGCCAGTGCGCTGATCGTGCGTCGGCGCATTGACCGGCTGGATCTGGTGGGCGTGCTGAAAACGAGAGAATAGAAATCTTCAAGGCAGGGACAGAACAATGATCACAAAAAAGAAACTATGGATGACCGGTGGCGTGACGCTGGCCGTGTTGCTGCTGGCCTGGGCTTTCTGGCCCCGCCCCACGGAAGTCGAGGTGGGCACCATCAGCCGTGGCAAGTTCGAGCGCAGCGTGCAGGAGGACGGCAAGACCCGCCTGCGCGAGCGCTACGTGGTCTCCACGCCGCTGACTGGCCGCGTGCAACGCGTCACCCTCAAGCAGGGCGATGCGGTGGAACGCGATGCGGTGCTGGCGACGCTGTGGCCGGTGATGCCCGGCCTGCTGGATGAACGCACGCGCCAGGAACAGGATCAGCGCATTGGTGCGCTGGAGGCCGCAGTGCGCCGTGCCACGGCCAACGTGGAGCGAGCCAAGGCCTCGCTGGACCAAGCCATCGCCGACCTCAAGCGCAGCGAGATTCTGGCGCAACAGGGCTTCGTCTCACCGACGCAAAACGAGAGTGGCCGACTCACCGTGCGCCTGCGCCAGAAGGAACTGGACAGCACCCACCTGGAAGAGCATGCCGCTCAACACGAACTGGAACAGGCGCGCATCGCTATCCGCACCTTCGGCCAGGGCAGCACCACACAACGATCCTGGGCCATCAAGTCACCGATCGCCGGCAAGGTGCTCAAACTCACCCAGGAAAGCGAAGGCCTGATGCAGGCCGGTTCGCCCCTGCTGGAACTGGGCGACCCGGCCAACCTGGAAGTGGTGGTGGACCTGCTGACCGAGGACGCGGCCCAGGTGCGCCCCGGCACCCCGGCCACGCTGGCCAACTGGGGCGGGCCGCAGCTGTTGCAGGCGCGCGTGCGCCTGGTGGAGCCTGCCGCCTACACCAAGGTCTCGGCCCTGGGCGTGGAAGAACAGCGTGTCAACGTGGTGCTCGACATCACCTCGCCACCCGAGCAGTGGAGTGCTCTGGGCGACGGCTTCAAGGCCGACGTGCGCATCGTGGTGCAGGCCGTCGCGGACGCGCTCAAGGTGCCGGTCAGCGCCCTCTTCCCCGCCGGTGCCCGTGCTGCCCTCTACGCGGTGGATGGTGGACGTGCCCGCCAGCATGAGGTGGAGGTACTCGCGCGCAACGGCAGCGAGGCCTGGATCAAGAGCGACCTGGCCCCGGGCACCGAGGTTGTTCTCTTCCCGCCCAGTTCGCTGCAGGATGGTCAACGGGTGCAGAAACTGGCACCCTGACACCGGCCCAACCCCACCATGAGCAACCGCGCCGAACTCAACTCCGCCTGGTGGAGCCCATCGCTGGCCGACACCTTGCGCGCCCTGCAGGCCAGCCCTGAAGGCCTGAGCTCATTGGAAGCTGCCCAGCGTCTGCAGCGCCATGGCCCCAATGTGCTGCAGGGTCGGCAGACCCAGACGGTGTTGAGTCTGCTGCTGCGTCAGCTCGCCTCGCCCATTGTTCTGATCCTGATTGCGGCAGCGCTGCTGTCGTTCGCCATGCGCGATCCCACCGATGGCGTCATCATTCTTGCCATCGTGACGCTGAGCAGCCTGCTCGGCTTCTGGCAGGAATACCGTGCTGTCACCGCCGTGGCAGACCTGCAAAGCATGGTGGAAGTCCGTGCCGAGGTGTTGCGTGACGGCCAAGCCATCACGATACCGGTGGCGCAGGTGGTGCCGGGCGATGTGGTGCTGCTTTCGGCTGGCGCTAGCGTGCCGGCCGATTGCCGCCTGCTGGAAGAACGCGACCTGTTCACCGACGAAGCCACGCTGACCGGCGAGACCTTTCCGGTGGAAAAGAACGTAGGCGAACTGCCGGTCGACACCCCGTTGGCGCACCGCAGCAATGCGTTGTTCCAGGGCACGCATGTGGTGAGCGGCACCGGACGTGCGCTGGTGCTGCGCACAGGCAACGCCACCGAGTTCGGCGCCATTGCGCAGCGCCTGCGCATCCGCCCCGAAAAAACCGACTTCGAGCTCGGCGTGCGCGCCTTTGGCAACCTGCTGCTGCGCATCACGCTGCTGCTGGTGATGCTGATCTTCGCTTTCAACGTGGCACTGCAACGGCCGGTGCTCGACTCCTTCCTGTTCGCGCTGGCGCTGGCCGTGGGCCTGACGCCGGAACTGCTGCCCGCCATCATCAGCGTGAACCTGGCCAGCGGCGCACGGCGCATGGCGGCGCAGAAAGTCATCGTCAAACGCCTGGTGTCGATCGAGGATTTCGGCAGCATGAACGTGCTGTGCTCCGACAAGACCGGCACGCTGACCGAAGGCCAGGTTCACCTGAGCGGTGCGCTCGACATTGAAGGCGCGCCCAGCGAACGGGCTCTGCGCCTGGCCGCCATCAACGCGGCCTTCCAGACCGGTTATCACAACCCGATCGACCTGGCCATCACTGCCGCCGCCCAGCCGCTGGCGACCGATGTGCTGCGTCTGGATGAGTTGCCTTACGACTTCACACGCAAGCGCCTCAGCATTCTGGCCAGCGTAGACGGCCAGCCTCTGCTCATCACCAAGGGGGCACTGAGCCAGGTGCTGGAAGCCTGCAGCACGGTGGAGCTGCCGAACGGTGACGTGCGCCCTCTGGCAGAGCAGGCAGCGCACCTGCACGAACAGCACGCCGACTTCAGTGCCCGCGGCCTGCGCACGCTGGGTCTGGCCTGCAAGCCCCTGCCGGGGCGGCACAGTGTCAAGAACGAGGATGAAACCGGTCTTGTGTTTCTCGGCTTCCTGGTCTTTGCCGACCCGCCCAAGGCGGGTATTGCCGACACCATCCGGCAACTGCAGGGTCTGGGCGTTGCACTCAAGGTCATCACCGGCGACAACGTGCTGGTGGCGCGGGAAGTGGCCAAGCAGATTGGCCTGCGCGACGTGCACATCGTCAGCGGCCCCGAGCTACGCAGCGTGAGCGACGAAGCGCTGCCACAACTGGCGAGCAAGGCCCATGTCTTTGCCGAGGTGGAACCCACGCAGAAGGAACGCATCATCCGCGCCCTGCGCAAGGCCGGCCATGTGGTGGGTTACATGGGCGACGGCATCAACGATGCCCCCGCGCTGCATGCCGCCGACGTGGGCATCTCGGTGCAGGGGGCGGCCGATGTGGCCAAGGACGCGGCCGACATCGTGCTGCTGGAGCGCGACCTGGCGGTGCTGGCCAGCGGCATCCGCGAGGGGCGCACCACCTTTGCCAACACCCTCAAGTACGTGTTCATGGCCTCCAGCGCCAATTTCGGCAACATGATCAGCATGGCGGCCGCCTCGCTGCTGCTGCCCTTTTTGCCGCTGCTGCCCAAACAGATCCTGCTCACCAACCTGCTGACCGATCTGCCCGAGATGGCGATTGCGACCGATCGGGTGGATGCCAGCGCACTGGAGCGCCCGCGCCACTGGGACGTGGGCTTCATCCGCAACTTCATGCTGTACTTCGGCCTGCTGAGTTCGGTGTTCGACTTCCTCACCTTCGGCGTGCTCTATTACCTGCTGCACGCCTCGCCCGCGCTGTTTCGTAGCGGCTGGTTCGTGGAGTCCGTCGTCTCGGCCTCGCTGGTGGTGCTCGTCATCCGCACCCGCGGGCCATTCTGGCGCAGCCGCCCTTCACTCACCCTGACACTGGCCACCCTGGCCATCGTCACCTGCACGGTGGCCCTGCCCTACACCCCGCTGGGTCCGCTGTTCGGCTTTGTGCCACTGCCGCTGGAATTTCTGGGGCTGATGGCGCTGCTGGTGCTGCTGTATGTGGCCAGCGCCGAAGGGCTCAAACACCTCTTCTACCGCCGGCACCGGCAGCGCGGCGTCAGCACGCCACGCGGTACTCGCGCGTGATCTGCGCCACCTCCACGGAATAAGACGCATACCAGCGTTCGCGGCCGGCCTGCTGGGCCAGCACATGCTCGGGGTGCGACTTCCAGGCCCGGATGGCCTCCTCACTCGGCCAGTAGGACAGCGCCACCTCGTCCTGCCCCTCCGTCACGGCATGGAACCCGGTGCAACCGAATTGCCCCAGCGCCAGCTCGCGCATGCGCGCGGCCACCCGCAAATACTCGTCATCCAGCGCCCTCACCCGGGCACGAAATATCACCACGTACATCGGCTTTTCTCCTGATGGGTTGGCGCACCCCGCTCATTCATGTGGCGCGTCATATACGCCGTGCAACATTGTGAGCAGATCGATACATTTTTTTGCATGGCTGCCACACGCTTGTAAAACTTGGCGTGCAGACTATTCTCCTCAACAGCGGGATTCCCAGGGAGAAGATCATGAACACGTCGGCCTACAAGATCGAAAGCTCTCAGCCCATCGTCTCCACGCTGCTGCGCGCCGGCATCCGCAGCGGCGCCACCCTGGCCAACCGCGAACTGGCCGTAGCCCTAGCCGCCAAGAGCCTGACCTCGCCACCCGGCGGCGAAATTCGAGTGGTCCATATCCCCAGCGGCGAGGTCGTCTTCCGCAAGACCGGTGAATCGCGCGTGTTTGACGCGTGACGCGAGGGGCGTGCGCGGACGGTACGCTCGACAAGAAAAAACCGTCTCAAGTTGCAGACTGAACTGCTCGATCAATGACGCAAATCGACCCAAAACGGAAGTAGCCGGTCTGCAAAAGCAGACGTTTAATGTTGAAGGTGAGGAACCGTCTGGTGGCGCCACGCCGGGAGACGGCCCCTCTTAACCGAAGGGTTATGCTGCATTTTCTGCT